>Ga0209589_1005684_pt1 | contig 21067 bp, 11 predicted proteins | sample CowpeawhiteBW_FD_187525 | JGI IMG/M metagenome (GOLD analysis project Ga0209589, IMG submission 187525) | Root nodule microbial communities of legume samples collected from California USA - Cow pea white BW (SPAdes) (version 2) | ecosystem: Host-associated > Plants > Roots > Nodule | place: USA... | reverse complement strand
ATTTATATATATATATATATATATATATATATATATATATATATATATATATATATATATATATATAGTGTCCCACATTTCAAAAGGGTCTTCTTCCATAGATAAGATATCATCTTCCTTCCCTATTTTTTTCAAGAACTTTTGAATTATATATTTGTCCATTTGGACCAATTCTATCATTTCCTTGTTTTCAAATAATGATGTTTTCAGACAGAGAAAATAAAGTTTTGAATCAATTGATTGAATGATGAACTATCACATGTGATTACTAATTAAATACACAAATGACTAAAGCTAAAATAATTAAAACAATTGACTGAGGAATGAATTATGGTGCAATTTTTTATAGACAAAACTTTAAGTTCTTGTAATTCGTTTGTAGACACAAACCTTCATGTTGTTTTTGATAAAATTGCAAAAATTTCCTACAATATATTCTTTTTTATTCTGAAAAAATGGAAAAATAGTGACACAGCTATTAAAGTCCCTCCTAAATCCAAGAGAGATGTTAAGTTATAGTTGTCTTTCTCTTCTTCTTCATGTTCATCTTCAACGATGATTTGCCTTAAATGGTTGGACCTAAACTGTTAGATAATCTTTAATTAGTAGATTATTTTTATTTGCAATATAATAGGAAAGTTTAGTTTTTATTTTAGTTAGTTGCAGTTTCTTTTGATAGATTAAATCAGATTTGAAATCAGATTTGTTTTATTTTAAAGTAGCTAAATATTGCAAGTGATATTCACACATAAAGTAGTTATTTTGGTGTACCGTGAGTGACTATTTTAAGGCCTCATGAGTTGAATAAAAATCACTCAACAAAGTTAAAGTTCTATTTTAGAGTGTGTCAGGTTTTACAGAGGGGGTTTCACTGGGGAGAACAACACCAATGAGATCTGAGCCTAACCACATAAGACACTGACACCACTCTCAACCCAAAACCTTAAGGCAATGGGTTTATGGGTCTTTATTCTTATATAGTGCTCTACTTTCTCATTTCTGGTCAATGTGGGACTTAGACTCACTTGGATTCCTAACAGAGTGTGCGTCTCATTGTAAATTTGCCTTTCGTTTTGTGTGGTGCGTGTCATGTCTTGTCTCATTATTTTTTTATGCGTGAGGGTTTACTTCATCAAAGTGTTATCAAAGCTCTTATGCTCTGAGTGCGAACTCTGCTTAAAGGAAAGAACATGCCAGAAAAATTTTGGGCGAAGGCTGTGCAATGTGTTGTATATGTCTAAAGTAGGTGCTCGCATTCGAACCTAGATGGTGTGACATTGCAAGAAGCGTGGAGTAGAAGAAATCGAGTATAAGACATTTCAAAGTTTTTGGAACCGTGACTTATGGTCATGTCCTAGCTCAACTCAGAACAAAACTTGATGACAAAAGAAAAATGTATGTTTTTATTGACTAAGATGAAGAGGCAAAAGCCTACAAACTGTATAACCCGGGAATCACAAACGAGTATTCTGAGGAAGACAATGAACCTGTTTGACTCAAAAATCGGAGTTTGTAGGATAACTATAACTCCACTTATGAGGTACCTGTAGTGTGTTTGTTGGCATGTGCAGAAGATATTAAATTTGAAGAGGTTGTGCTCGATAAGAGATGGAAGAAAGCAAGGGATGAGGAGATTAGCTCAATTGAAAAAAATGAGACTTAGAAGTTGACAGATCTACCCACAAGAGCCCGACCAATTGGTGTGAAATGGGTATACAAAAAGAAAATAATGCAAATGAAGAGGTGGAGTGTTACAAAGCCTAGCTTATAGCGAAAGGCTACAAATAGCAGAATGGCACTGACTATGATGAGGTCTTTGAACCCGTAACAAGGATGGAGAAAATCTTACTGCTATTTTCTTTAGCAGCACAACACGAATGGAGAATGCAACAGATGGATGTAAAGTTTGCATTCATGAATGGGGTTCTGGAAGAGGAGGTCTACATGAAGCAACTTCTCGACTATATGAGAAGAGGTGAAGAGAAGAAGGTGTTGAAGCTCAAGAAGGTATTGTACGACTTGAAGTAGGCTATCCGAGCTTGGAATGAAAGGATAAACACTTATTTCAAGAAGAATGGTTATAAACAACATTTATATGAACGTGCTCTATATTTAAAAAGGTACAAAGGAGATGTGTTGTTCATTGACCTATACGTAGATGACCTGATATTTATGGAAAGTAAAGTCAAGTTAGTCGAGGAGTTTAAAGAAGTGATAAAGGAGTTTGAGATTATCGATCTGGGCGTCATGAAATAATTTATGGGTTTAGAGGTGGACCAAAGCATAGCAGTATCTTTCTGTCCTAGAAGAGGTATGTTGAGGAGTTACTGACGAAGGTAAAGATGTTAAAATACAATCGAGTTTCTACTCCAATGGAACTCGACACGAAGTTATCCAAAAATGGAGAGGGGGACAGAGTTGATGCAAGCAAGTATCAAAGCTTAATTGGAAGTCTGAGGTACTTGACGAACACAAGACCAGACCTAATGCTGAGCGTTGGAATCACAAGCCGCTTTATAGAGGAACCAAGATACTCTCACTAGAAAGCACTCAAGTGGATACTAATTAGGTATGCAAGGGGAACTATGTCATTCAGACTATTCTTCGCTAAGTCGGACAATTCCCAGCTTACTAGGTACTCGGATAATGATTGGTGTGGAGACTAGGATGACCGGAAAAGCACGATAGGGTACATATTTTTTTATGGAAAACACGACTTTTACTTGGCTCCCAAAGAAACAACCCATTGTGGCACTATCAACATGTGAAGCTAAGTATGTGGCAACCTCCTGGAGTGTCCGACATGCAGTTTGGCTTAGAAATCTGCTGAGCAAACTAGAGATCTTGCAAGGAGAAAATGTGTTGATTCGAGTAGATAACAGATCAACAATTAAGCTAACTAAGAACCTGATTAATCATGAAAGGAGTAAGCACATTGAAGTTCGTTTTCACTTCATTAGGGAAAAAGAGAAAGAAGGAAGTGTAGAGCTTGAGCACGTAGGAAGCAAAGAGCAGATAGCTGATATATTCACAAAACCACTACCTACAACATCGTTTCAGGAGTTCAGGAAATTGTTCGGGATGAGAGAAGGAAAAATTTAAAGCTTATAAGTGAGTTTTGTTAGATAATGTTTAATTAGTAGATTGTCTTTATTTGCAATATAATGAGATAGTTATTTTTTATTTTAGTTAGTTACAACTTTTAATAGGTTTAATCATATTTGAAATTAGATTTGTTTTATTTTAAGACAGCCAAACATTGCAAGTGATATTCATGCATAAAGTAGTTATTTTGGTGCACTATGAGTGACTATTTAAAGACCTTACGAGTTGAATAAAAATCACGCAGCAAAGTTAAAGTTCTAATTTAGAGTGTGCATCTCATTCATTCAGCAGAGTAAATTTGCCTTTGGTTTTGTGTGGTGTGCGTCACGTCTCGTCTCATTGTTTTTTTTTTTTCTGTGAGGGTTTACTTCAACATGAACATGTTGATTCTCTTCTTCGACGCTGTATATTTGCAATGTCATACATTTCCTTCCTGTCGAAGATATCAATAATTTCATTGAACATATACAATTGATGTCCTTGACGAATATAGTTGTGCTAAGGAGAAGGGGAATCCCATTTTTTTCTTCATACCCATCAACAAGGGAAGGTCCCTTTCGAGCTACCTCTCTCAATTGCTCCACCCACACTTTTTGTCTCTAATCAAACCTTCCACCCTGCCATAAATATCATCCAAAAACATTTTCATCACAACTAAATAGGTTCTAATTGTGTTAAAGTTCTGGCCTAAGGACACCATGAAGACACATGGAAACAGGTAAATGAAGAGGCTTTGATCTTGATCCTATAATGTCTCTCATCACTACTTTCCCTCCATCTATCCCATTAGATTCATCTCCATAACATGTTGCTCAAAATAATAGAGCATCGTCATGACATTTCTCAACATTTCTCTTCTTTCATCGTATTTTTTTGGCAACATTTAACGTTTAATCACAAATGTTTGTAACCATGACCTTTCTTTCTGTTGACTCCATTCCCATATTGAATTTAAACTAACAAATAATTTGTTGTTATGTCATGCAGCAAGTCAATGCAGTGGGCTTAATCATAGTAAGCAGCTTAATCGATGGGGTGAGTTGCTCATCCATGTCTGGCTTTTAATGGGACATTTTGGTATCACTAAACAATTTGAGATCAATTTCACAAAGTCGTAAGCAACAAGCAAGCTTATAGTCACCTAAATTTGTTTTGGTAAATGTGCTTCAAATTCTTAATCACTCTTTTTCATTGTTAAGATTACTGGAGATCTTAAATTTTGTATATGCAGTGCATCTCAGATTTAAAAGGGTCTTTTTCCACAAACATAACATCTTCTTTTGCTGTAACACTCACCAATGACTAAAGCTAGAATAGTTAAAACAATTATAATACAATAGTGTTATATTTATAAATTTATAAATAATAAACATATGTGATTCATGTCTTAAAAATTAAGTTATGAAATAATTATTTTTAATAACATTTGTAAGTGTACTTATATTGGCCGATTATGTCCCTACAGCTAGAAGGTCGAGGACATCTCGGCCTAGGACAAAAGGATAAATATGTGTGTCATTGCTATAGTACAAAGACACCAAGGCAAAAGAACAAATCATAACGTGATTAAGCATATTAAGAAAACCCTAAGACGACCTATTCCTACATAACCTTTGCCAATAACCATGGCCCACCCAAATAGTATAAATAGCATTATTCACGAGGTAAGTGATGAATCTCATTGATTGCAACCTCCATACTTACTGCAGTAACTAACTTTGGCGTTACAATGTCTTTGTAGGCTCCCCCACCGATGTGGTCTCTACAACTCTCATCGGGGAAGAACGTCTTGACAAGAGCAGTGAAAAAGACTAGTAACTTGGAGGACAGAGTGAAGAGTGGACCCAAGGGTTGATCTGAGACATCTCGGCCTTGATAGAAGATTTATGTCCCTCTTGGTACATCAAGGCCTAGTAGGAACATTGGCACCCACCGTGGGACCGAGTTAGATTGATACACATGGTGTCCACTAAGAACATGGCGAGTAACATACGAGAGGCGCAAACAACAAAGACCAACCAGATGGCTATGATGTTGGTATTGCAACAAGAGTTAGATGAACTTGAACTTGAAGAACTTGAAAGTCCTTGCTAAGAGCCTACTTAGCCAAGGAGGACTCACATTGAAGATCCTTGTAGGGACCTTCTTTATAAGATTGTCCTTGTCAATCTAGCAAGTCCTTGCTAAGAGCCTACTTAGCCAAGGCGGACTCACATCAAAGATCATTGTAAAGACTTCCTCTACAAAATTGACTACGTCAATCTAGCAAGTCCCTGCATATAGCCTACTTAGCCAAGACGGACTCATATTGAAGATACCTATAAAGACCTCCTATACAAGATTGAATACGTCAATCTAGCATGTCCCTGCTAAGAGCCTATTTATCTAAGGTTGACTCATATTGAAGATATTTGTAGATACCTCCTCTACTATGTCTATCTAGCAAGTCCCTACTAAGAGCTTACTTAGTTAAAGTTGACTCATATCGAAGAACTCATTGAAGACCCGCATAGATACTTCCTCTACCATATTAACCCTATTAATCCAGCAAGTCATTTTTTAGAGAAGGTAGACATATTGAAGATCCATGTATAAACTTCCTCTACCAGATTGACCTTCTCAATCTAGCAAGTCCTTGCTAAGAGCCTACTCAGCAAAAGTCGACTCATGTTAAAGATCTTTGTAGAGGCCTCCACTACAAGATTGACTACATCAATCTCACAAGTCCTTGCTAAAGAACTTACTTAACCAAGGTTGACTCATGTTTTAGGTCTCTCTAGAAACATCCTCTATAAGATTTGACTACATCAATCTTGAAAATCCATGCTGACAGCATACTCAGCCAAGGTAGACTACTAATTAAAAGCCTCTGTAGAGACCTCCTCGACCAATATTGATTGCATCAACCTAGCAAGTCCTTGTTGAGAGCATACTCGGCTAAGGAAGACCTTTGGAGATTTTATCTGAACATTTTTGTAGAGACTTCCTCTACACGCAACATCTCTGTATAGATTTCCTCTACATGTCCCTATAAAGATAAACAAATCTATGCAAAAATTTCCTCTACATATCTTTGTAGAGATATAAACATTTTTGTAGAAATCTCCTCTACGTGCTCCCATAGACATAAATACATCTCTATAGAAATTTCCTCTACACATCTTTGTGGAGATATAAGCGTTTTTTTGTAGAAATCTCCTCTACACGATCCTATAGAGATATTTAGTCAATTGAAAGGTTATTGTTATACACTTTTTGACTTTGAGTATATAATTTAGGTGTAGTGAAATGAGAAACCTTGACATCATTGTTAAATTTAACTTTTTTTTTTTTTTTAATTTACTAGCATTTGAATACTGGCTCAGCAAAACTCCACTTTAGATGAATATGTTCCTGAAGAGAATTACTATAGTGAATTTCGTTGAAAAGGAGGAGATTTTCGCTCACTAAAATGTTCAGGCTTAACGAAATTCCACCAAAGGTGAATTGACTAATTTCTTCAGGAATTTCTCTAAGTGAGAGATTTTTTCTTACCGTCCTTTATTAAACCGGGAGGTTATTTTCTCCTACTTAACTTATTCTTATGTTAAAATTGTTGTAATGTATAACTAAATCTATAATTTAAGATTGGTTGAAAATGTGCTTATGTGAATTATGAATTATATGTAATGAAATCATTAAAGAACTTAGAGGTGGCTTATTATTAAAATTTACATAATTAGTGAACGCTTACTATTAAACACTTATTATTAAAATTTACATAATTTATGAACTCTTATTATTAACCAATATTTGTTCTGTTCAATCCGTATAAGTTTATGTGAAAATAAAGATTGTTTAAATTACGACTAAATAAAGGGTGTATTTAGATAAGTAATTAATTCAAATTTTTATTTAATGAATTTTGACTTGATCTCATTAAAAAAATCATTAAGTGTTTAAAATATTTTTATTTAATTCATCACTTCCAAACTCTCAAGACACCAAGCTGATAAGAGCTTTCAGACGTGCAAACAATGGTTCGTCCCAGGTAGGATTCCGCAAGTAAAGACAACTAGCGAGGATTCGGAGCATCTTTCAAAATTTGCATGGGATCAACTACTAGTTTCGAATGTGATAGGGTAAGGACAACAAGCGTTGGTGGAAGGAAGAGCTGATTCAATGGAGTACTCAAACATCCCAGCAAATACAAATCGGTGAGATTAGTGTGATGTTTCAAGAACTCTAAGTGTATTTTCGAGGGTCGACCTTGTTTATCTCATGATTTTAGTCTCAGTGATTGGAGGTATTGTAGTTTCACAATCCAGTCAGCCACTGCACTCACCTGTGATTGGCATGTTATTCCCAATTTAGTGATATTGACCAATTTGTCTAAACCACCCTTGACAGGAGTCTCTTCGTCTACAAAAACTCCCCACAATGTTTGGAGGTCATGTAGAGAACGACCTATGTCGATACCTATTGGTTTGGGTGGACATCTGGTGAGATTACTCTTACTTCAGATCTAGAGTCTGGAGTTGCAGCAAGGTACTTATAGACGATGAAAGTGACTCTAGATAAGTCCATCTTAGGCCAAGATACCTCAACCCAGAAAGTTTTGCAATGTCTTTGGTCAACTTGGGCTTGTACACGCCTTCTAAATCAAGCACCCGCAACTGTAGAAGACAATTGTTCCCAAATACACAGGTTCAGAAAGTTTCCTATGTCTTGCCCAGGCTTACTTCCTTGTTGAGTATCAAAGGACAAAAGGAGGAAACGTTCTGGTAGTAGGTTCTCAGGGAAGTGCAGTCTCTGGCATAGGTGTTACTGTTACCATGAATATGTGTGTGCCAGATATCTTTTACTTCAAGGTGATCTGCTACCGACGTATTCTGGAATTTTTTGGAACTGCCTCCAAATGTGTGCTAGTGCCAACTTCAGGAATTCTAGATTCAGTGGATTTGAAGATTTGACGCAAACCATTAGGGAAACGACATGTTTTGATCTTGCCATTGGGCTTGCTCTTGACAATTTGAACCATGTCGAGATCTATCAACTCAGTCAAGTACATTTCTACTACCAGCTCTGGTGGCCATTCTTGGTCATCCCCAAGAGGCACGAGGCCCTCAGCCACCCACAGAGCGACCAATCTTCTTACAGGAATCTCAAAATCAGCCGGAAACCGTTCAAAATAAAATAAACATCTCCTTAGATAGGAAGGTAAGTTGGTGTTTACTGTGTCAAGTGTTTCAGACCATGGCTTTTGCTTTAGCACCTTTGCTGAGTCTTCTGCAGCCACATTTTTACGCAAAAGCAGTTTGTTCATTTTTAGTATTTCCAGTGGTAGCCCTCCGCATGTGGCCACAAGTTTTTTCCCAATTTCTTTTAGCTTTGGATCCGAGTTCATTTCCACACTCAATTTTCTCGTAAACAGAGTCCAACTATTTTTATCATCTAAGAAACGTAAAGGGTGAAGAGGAAGTAGTACCTGCTCTCTGCAGTATGATTGCATTGCGAGTGGTAAGAAGAAATCGACTTGCTGTTAACCTGTCAGGTATGGCCTCCTCAAGATATCCAAGACATGGAGAGTTCGGATGCCATCAACAACAATGAGATACCTTTTCGTCGCCAAGGTTGTGAGTACGTCTTGTGTTGTCCACGTGTCGTGTTCACCTCCCATAATTATTTCGGCAGCCTTCTTGGCTATTTTCTTTTTGAGCCTTTCAGTTGAAGAACTTGGAGTCACCCATATGACACAATCAAAATGAGATAGAACAACTTTGTTTCTAGATATGAACCTCGCAAGTTCGGTGTTGCCCGTGCCTTTAACTCCAACTATTGAACAAATGCCCCGGTGTTTCTAATCCGAGAGTAACTGGGCCATCAAAATCTCCACATCTTCATCAAACCCGACCATTCTGGATTCTTTAGCAATGGGAGTTGGTTGTGTCTTTGTGCACAGTGATTGAGTTCGGGATTGAGGTTGAAATAAACTATATGCCTTTCTACTTCTGCAGGCATTTTTTATTCTCTTTCTTATCCTTTTTATCTTGTCCATGATATGAAACTGTCCCTTGGATGTTAGGTTATGAATCCAAAATAAATCATAAGAAGCATCAAATTATCGATATAATATATTATTGCAATATTAAGAGCAGTTCCTAATAACAAGAGTAGTATGCGATAGCGTACCTGATGATCAGTAATTAAGAACAATATAAATAAAAGTGATACCTGATCTTCCAAATATAATCAATAAATGATTAGAAATTCTTTTTTTCTTTTCCATTTTTTATAATTATTTTTTTAATTTTCTTCAAAAAGAAATTTCTATTTTTTAATTTAAATTAATTAGAAGAAGAATTTTTTTTTTCGTTTTTGTGTATATAAGACATGTTATGAACATATATACTCCTTATATGGACAATTCATTATTTTAAACTCTCTCGGGTTTCTTAGTTTTCGAGTATGTTGTGTATGAAATATTTTTAGTTTTTTCCGTTGTATGCACGTTGACCATTATTTACATGTGTTTTTCAGTTGTCAGTATTTTGATTGTTATACATTCAGGAAAAAAAATAAGTGGTATTAGTTCGGGTATGATAAAAGTATTATGAGAAATATTGGAAATAAGAGTTCTAGTTTTTGGTTAATTTGTTGCTGCAAGTGATCCTAATACTTCTTGGCAACACAAGAAAGTACACTGCTAATAGATGACTGCAATTAGTTGTGTGGTTGACTTATCTGTCAGCTTGTTGGATTGTTGTCTATGCTTGGGCATTCGTTCTCAAGACAACAAAACTGCTATTAAAGGAGAAAGAAAGTGTGTGGTATGTGGTGTTTGATGCTAGTAGACTAACTAATTTTGGAGTCTTTAGGAGCGGAAAAGAATAAAAAGAGAGAAAATCAAAAATTATACCAAAGGTTTGGGGGAGATGTTGTGCGTAAGCCAAGGTAGTGATCTTAATTATGATAAGTGTTGAAAACCACACACTAAAAAAATAATCTCTCGAAGCGGAAATAGATACACAACTAAGAACATAAAATATAAATTAAAGCACATAAGAAATCTACGGTGGTTCGACAACTCATATCCAACCACTCATGCGCATCACCGAAAGGTGCAACATGCAATGTTGATTTTGGTCAGCATCTCAAAAGTGTTCATCTCTTGATTATAAATCTTTGGTGAGAACCTCAACTCTCATACATTGCACTAAGAAAATCATCTCTTCAAGCGAAAGCACACCTACCGATAAAATTGCAAACTGCAAACCCTTTCATGACACAACTACCCAAGTCTCTCCATCCATCATCGACCTAAGAGACCTATTGGAAACAACTCCAAAAGCAACTCTTTAATTCTAATTATTTCTCTAATGTTATGAAATGAAGCTAATAAGAGAGAATAAGGAGAGGAAGAATAGAGAATGAGAGAATAAAAAACAACTTTTATGTGTGTCTTATTATGGGTAGGAAGAGAGAGTCCTACTTATGAGATAATTCTCAAGTGAAAAAAAACGTGAGAGAGGAGAAAGGACCAATTATAACGACGGAGAAAGAAATGACAGAAACAAAGGATATTTTTTATTTGTACGAAGCCCACGAAAATTTACGAGAAGCAATGGGGGTGCAGGAAGAATATCGAACACGGACCCTCTTTAAGTTTTTTGGAAAGTAAAGGCCAGCACAATTATTCTATGTGTTTCAGGCGAGGGGGCTAAGCCTGCGTTCGGTGTTGTGTCCCGTTGGGTGCGAATCGTTCTTGTGCTCGCTGTGTCTAATCGGAGCCGTCTCTGTGTCTTATCAGAGGTAATTTTCTTGGTCTCTCTGTTTAATTTCAACTGAACCAATGTCTTGATAAAACCTAGGATCAGTTTTTCCTCTATATTGTTAACATGTTAGAAAATGAATATTTTTTGAAGAAATTATAGATGCATTTCATTTAAGAAGCTTTCTCTAATGCAAGCAAAACTCTTTCCTGACAAAGAATCAAACCATTTATCCAAAAAGTATCAGGATTAAGGAGACCAAGATAGCAAGATTGGTGGACTTCTAAACTTCCAATTTTTTTTTCAAAGACTCTTCCTTAGTTCATATCACCAAACCTAGATATTTCATATGTAAACATTAGACCACTTTATCATTCATGCATTTGGTTATACAATTTTTTCAATGATACATCAGCTCCACTCTGTATAGTCATTTACACCCGCGCCTACGGAATGCATGCTATGATTTCGATAATTGCTACTTGTCCTTCATCTTTTTGTTTGCAATGGCGTAATAGGAAATGAGTATGATATGTATGCATCCCCTATTTTTTATTTCCTGTTTTATTCAATTGTAAAAACCTTTAGTTTTTTATAGTGGACTTTTGTTAGTGGGTTCCAGAAATGGAAATGTTGAGGTGGGTAGTTTAAGCATTGCTCCCTCGAATTCATTTTGGGTATAATTTATGTCCAGGGAATGATTGAAGTTTTATAAGAATATCTAGTGATTTTGTGGGAGGTAAATAGTTATTTAATATTTTGCTGGGTATAGTTTTTGTCTTATAATTACCTATTCCCAGAAATAAGTTTTAAATTATACAAAATACCAGACATGGACAGAATATGTTTCCAAAAATATCATTCTGAAATATCTTGTTCCTGAGTACGTAACATTCTTCTTCAAAACAAATGCAACAATTTTCGTTCCCTGACAATTTTAGGCAACTTATTTGCTTTGGAATTGATGGAGACCAAATATTTTCGTCTTCCATATGCAATTCACCGATTAACTTGCACTTCTCCTTCCTAATCTCCTACAATTAGTCGATCAACTTGCTCTTTTCTTCTTTATAGAGAGTTGATTAAAGAGTTGGAAGGAATTGAGGAGAGAATAAATATATTTGTGTTGTAGATATGAAATAGAAGTACCGACTACATAATCTCGGAAAACAAAATCAAATAAAAAGGTACTTAGACAAAAATAAAAATACTTTTGCTCATTTAATAGAATGAAAATTTTTAATAAGGACGGAATTGAAAAAATATATACAGATACATAAACACACTTGCCTAATTTTTATTATGAAAATTTATTCCATAAATTTAATCATGAAATTTTGTAAAATAAGTTAAAAAAATACAAAAATTCAGATTAGTCAAGTATTTTTCAACCAAACACTCAATTTATCACTAACAGAAATAAAAATAAAAGAAAAATAACGAAAGAAAACAGCACAGAACTAGTGAAATGAAAGAAAACTTTAAAGATACCATCCATTAAACGTTCTCTATAAAATCCATTGTATTAATAATACAACTCCCTCAGTCATAGTTCGGATTACACAAGATCAAGGTAAAAAATATTTACATGCATGATGCATTTACAAGTACACATTCTTTCAAGAAATAGCCTTCAACGATTACCTTCAATCCATCGCGCCCGTGAAACTTTTTTCCTGAGAAGGCAGTGTACACAAACCGCTCCTCACTGCCAAACAGTAAATTTTTGCATTAGGAAACCAGTTAGTTTGAGCTGAAAGAGAAAGAAAACGAAGAAAGAATAAAGGGAGGTAACTCACTATTGGACGGAATCATCTATGTGGACTTCACAGTTCCGCGGAATGTTGTGCTTTTCAGTATTAATTTCCATTGACATGTTTGTCAACTTCAACTCAAGAAGACTGTTAACATGATTTAATCCATCAGGAAGTACTTTCATGCGCGGACATAATCGGATCTCCAGTTGTCTCAGGAGGAAAGTGCTTTCTGCTCTATTTTCCATTCCTCTAATTACTCCAACTTTCAAACTCTCAAGACACGAAGCTGAGAAAAGCTTTCAGACGTGCAAACAATGGTTCGTCCTAGGTAGAATTCCGCAACTAAAGACAACGAGCGAAGATTTCGAGCATCTTTCAAAATTTGCAAGCGATCATCCACTAGTTTCGAATGTGATAGGGTAAGCACAACAAGCGTTGGTGGAAGGAAGAGCTGATTCAATGGAGTATTCAAACATCCCAGCAAATACAAGTCGATGAGATTAGTGTGATGTTTCAAGAACTCCAAGTGTATTTTCGAAGGTTGACCTTGTTTATCTCTTGATTTTAGCCTCAGTGATTGGAATTTGGTAGAGTTTGTATGTAAGTGTGTTTCAGATCTAGAGTTTGGAGTTGCTGCAAGGTACTTATTGACGATGAAAGGACTCTAGATAAGTCCATCTTAGGCCAAGATACCTCAACCCAGAAAGTTTTGCAATGTCTTTGGTCAACTTGGGCTTGTACACGCCTTCTAAATCAAGCACCTGCAACTGTAGAAGACAATTGTTCCAAATACACAGGTTCAGAAAGTTTCCTATGTCTTGCCCAGGCTTACTTCCTTGTCGGGTATGGAAGGACAAGAAGGAGAGAACGGTAGTAGGTTCTCAGGGAAGTGCAGTATCTGGCATAGGTGTTACTGTTACCATGAATATGTGTGCCAGATATCTTTTACTTAGGTGATCTGCTAACGACGTATTCTGGAATTTTTTGGAACTGCCTCCAAATGTGTGCTAGTGCCAACTTCAGGAATTCTAGTTTGAAGATTTGACGCAAACCATCAGGGAAACGACATGTTTTGATCTTGCCATTGGGCTTTCTCTTGGCAATTTGAACCATGTCGAGATCTATGAACTCAATCTAGGCAGGAGGCTCTCTGCCACCCACAAAGCGACCAATCTTCGTACAGGAATCTCAAAATCAGCCGGAAACAGTTCAAAATAAAATAAACATCTCCTTAGATAGGAAGTTAAGTTGGTGTTGACTGCGTCAAGTGTTTCAAACCAAGGGTTTTTATCTTCATTAAACTGCTCTAGTACCTTCCTCCACTCCTCTCTGTAGTCACATCTTTACCCGAAAGTAGTTGCCCATGTTTAGTATTTTCAGTGGTAGTCCCGCATTTGGCTGCAATTTTTCTCCCCATCCATCTCTTGTTTGGTTCTGAGTTCATTGTCACACTCAAATTTCTGTTACACGAATCCAACTATTTTCATCATCTAATAAACGTAAAGGGTGAACAAAGAACGACCTAGTACTGCTCTTTGCTCTTCAATGCGTTGCTAGTGGTAATAAGAAATCGACGTGCTGTTAACCTGTCAGGTATGACCTCCCTCAAGGTATCCTGGACATGGGGAGTTGAGTTTGGACGTCAACAACAACAATGAGATGCAGCCAAGGTTTTGAGTACGACTTGTGTTGTCCTCCCATAATTATTTTGGCAGCCTTGGCAATTTCGTTTTTAAGCAGTTCGGCTGTAGAACTTTTCACCCATATTTTGGCAGCCTTGATTTCAAAATGTTGTTTAGTATTGTCACATGCTTCGATTCATTTTCTTTGAAATATAAGTTATAATGGTTTTACTTTCTTCCGGTTGGGGGAATGTTGCCCTAAGAATCATAGTAATTTGGGAATTTTTGTTTAAAAAATAACAAATCATTCAAATGCCTCAAAACGAATAAACTTTGTTGAGTGTCACAATTCAATCTAATCGAATTTTTTTATTTATTGTTTAAGTAGGTGAGGATGTGATATTGAAATTTTATATTAATTTTTAATTAAAAATTAAATTATAATAATAATTATATTAATTTTTAATTATATAAAATGTGGTGATAATACATGATAATGAAAATTTCTACCGGGACCTAAAACTATGGCTAGAAATGGGTCGAACACAAAAACAAATCCCAGACTTGTTTTTTTTTCTTTTCTTTTTTTTCATTTTTTTTATAATTAATTTTTTAATTATCTTTAAAAAGAAACTTCTATTTCTTTATTTTAAATTAATTAGAAAAAGAAAATTAATTAAATTTTTTTTTTATTGCGTATATAAGACATGTTATAAACATATATACTCTTTATGTGGATAATTCATTCATTTCCAACTCTTAGCTTTTTTTAGTTTTCTGAGTCTTGTTTCAAATTCTCTTGTGCGCAAGAGATTAGACTCCATTTGGTTGTGATGTTGTCAATCAATACAAGTTAGATTTGTCTAATAATTCTTATTTCTTCTTTCTTGCTCTTGCTTTTGCTTTGTTTCTTGAATTCCTTTAATCATTTCTAATTTTTTTAACATATTCTGCTTAATTCTTTACTATTTAGTCTTTTGAGTCTTTCGGTTGTTTCAAATTCTATCTTGGGCAAAAAATTAAAATTCATTTGCTTTACGATGTTGAACCAGTGATTAATAAGTATAAGTTAGATTTTTATTTTCAAGTTTTCTTTAACTTAGTATATTGAGCTTCATTCTCCAATATTTAGTTTTCATTAATAATATTCTACACATCCTCATAACATAACTAAAACCACGAGAATAATATTTGAATTATTGTTCTTCTGTCTAAAAAAGATAAATATAAATATAAAAACAAATTTTAATTTCGACATTTGTAAATTATATATTTCTTCATATCACCATTAAACACTTTTGACTATCTTTTCTCTTTAGTCCAATCCATTATCTCTCCTTGGAACTCATGACTGGCTTATCAACATAATCTACCATTTTAAACTCATATATTATAGAAAATGAACTTTTCAAATATTAAAGAAAATATTATATAATATTTTGTACGCAAAATTATCAGATTATCTAAATACTTCTTTAGTTGGGTGGTGGTGTAATATTGCAGTTTTATATTAATTTTTAATTAAAAAATACATTTTGTTAATAATTGTATAAATTTTTAATTAGATGAAATGCGGTTACAATACATAACAATGAAAATTTCTAATTACTCTAACTTTTAGTTAGGTTTTGATTGAATTTACGTTGAATGCATTGAAAGAAACATAGATTTTATGATTTTGTACACTATTTTACTGCACTTATGTCATATTACGATTATACATTTAATATAACTCGTACATACCATGCAAAATCATAAAATCTGACGATTTTACTATTTAAATCTCAATTTTGACTAGATTCTAAAAGACATCTTGACAAACACTTTGTACATTTTTTGATTTTCTTTTAGGACTTTTATCAAACAATGTCTTTTGCATAGTTCTGTATCTTTTAATTTTTTCAGCTTTTTAGGGTTATTTTTTCATTTTTAGATTCTAGCATTAGTCCTGCTTATTAATCGTTGGTTTCTGCATGCTTTGTTTCACGTTCTCCTTCGGAGGCAGAGTACAGGACTCTTGCCGCTCTTACTTGTGCAATTCAATGGCAAAGATATTGATGGAAGATTTAAGCATCACTCTTCAAGACTCGACAATAATATATTGTGATAACAACTTTGTCAAATTGCTGTGAATCTCATATTTCATGTACCATGTACGTAAAAAGCACATCGAGATAGATCGTCACGTGCGAAAGAAACTCTAAATTGTATGCAAGTACTACACAGCTTGGATAATTAATTAAGAAAATCAATAAGAAAAAGAATTCGTCAATGAAATGTTAATCGGGATTTATTGAGAACTTGAGTAAAGAGTAAACCTTTTTTATTTTAAATTAGAATTTTTTTATCGAATTTGATAGAATTTGGAAATGAAAACCTTCATGTCCAATTTTAAAAGGGGGAGATCTTATTAGATTGGATCTATCTAAATTTTTCGTTTGCTAGATCCGTAATTAAAAAACTCGTGTTTTGCGTTATGCCCAATTTTTTACTCATGCAAGTCGGGAATTTCAGTATACAATTATTCTTTTGTGAAATTCTCTGTTTTAGACTTCAATTAACGTTATTTTAAACATGTTTGCATAATCATTTCATATTTCAATCCATATGTCCATAGAAAATTACATGATACACAATTGCTGCCAAAGCTGTGAAGGTCGGTCGATAAGTAGTATATAAGTAGTTTATGCTGCATAACACTAGTTTTATGTGTGAATTTAGTGGTTTGGTGTAGTTTAGTGGTTCTGCATATGTTCGACGCATTCTTATACTCATTCAAACATTTGCCCACCATCTGCATTGCATAATGCTTAGTTTTAGTTGTCAGAGGCATTTTGACAAACATTTTGTACATTTTTTGACTTTCTCTTAGAACTTTCATGGAACATTTTTTTTTCATATTTCTGCATCCTTTTACTAAATTCTAGCACTGGGTCATGTCCCATTAATTATTCCATGATTTTATACACCTTCACCATTCATTTCGCATCATTCTAAAATCATTTGCATATAGATTTGAACATTCCATTCACATTTTACACTTAGATTCTAAATAATTTTCTACATAATTTCTAATATCATTTCCAGATTTCTGCATGATTTTCTTTTGTTATTCTAGACTAGTTGTTGTTTACATATCCCCTCACTTGATATGGTTATTTTTTCATTTTCACATTCTAGCATTAGTTTTGCTGATTTTTAGTTTCGCATTTTTGTTTAGTTTTGATCATTATTCAATCTTAATTGGTATATTTGAATCATGGTCGTGGCATCAATTCAGTTTTGAATTCAGTTTTTCAGCTTAGTCCAGATTTAGAAGTTAGGTCTTCTAGTTTTTACAATTGTAGGGATTTTCGTTCTACAATTATTCTTTTGTAAAATTTTCTGTTTTAAACCTCAATTGACATTGTTTTAAACCTATTTGCATAATCATTCCATCATTCAATCCATATATGCATAGAACATCTCATGATATAAATTTTCTGCATAAGCGGTGAAAGATGTGAGGTAGTTTCTGCTACATAATACTGATTTAGTTCTCAACAAGCATTTTGACAAACACTTTCAACATTTTCTGATTTTATCTTAGGACTTTCCTCAAATAGTTTATGTGTGGATTTGATAGTTTAAAGTAGTTTAGTGATTCTGCATATATTTCATGCATTCTTATACTCATTCAAACATTTTCTCACCATCTTCATTGCATAATTCTTAGTTTTAGTTCTCAAAGGTATTTTGACAAACAACTTGTACATTTTCTGATTTTCTTTTAGGATTTTCATCAAACAGTTTTGTTTTACATAGTTCTACATTTTTTCACTAGTTTCTAGAGGCTTGATCATGTTTAATTCATAATTGCATGATATTATACCCCTTCATCATTCATTTCACATCATCCTAAAACCATTTGCACATAGATTTGAATATTCCATGCACATTTTACACTTAGATCCCGTCATAATTTTCTGCATATTCTCTAAACAAAATTAGACGTTGATACCAATGTATGATAAATTGTATACAAAGTTATTGGCAACATATACACGCCTTGGCATTTTCTTCACATGTGAGTTTTTTTTACCTTAACTACATTTGCTTCATTTTACCATCTAATGATTAATAAAAGTCACATTGATTATCAAAAGACAATTACCTCTTTGTTGGAGCTATTGCCTTTGAGATATACATTGCCATTGTTTAACTCTCATCGAGTTGCAGAATGCTTTGGTTAAGCAATCATATGAATTGAGGAGTGGATCTTATCTACCGGTTCATTTCACATCTTCAAACATCTTTAAGCCTAACACACTAAAGGTCTCTAAAGATCTTGTGTCAAAAAATTACAATTTTGTACGTAAAATTATAATTTAAATTATAATTTTGTACGTAAAATTGTAATTTTGTACACAAAATTATAATATTATATGCGCATCTCTTTAGTTAGGTGGTAGTGTGGTATTGCACCTTTGCTTTAATTTTTAATTGGAAAATAAATTTTAATAATAATTGTATTAGTTTTTAATTAGACGAGGTGACAACACATAACATGTTCAGGAATGCAAGTAGTTAAGCAATCATATGAATTAGGATTGGATCTTATCTACGGTTCATGTAAGGTCTTCAAACACCTTCTAGCCTGACACACAATAACATGTGGTCTAACCTTGTGTCACAATTTAATTTAGTTAAGTTTGAAAGATGATCAAGCATTCAAATGTCTCAATTATACGTTGTATCTTCTTGTTAAATATCCTTTATTGTTGTCCACCGAAATAAAAGACACATGTGCTGAGATGGATGTGCTTATGATATTCTGAACTTTGCAAAATGATAATTGAACTTGGTGAATGTGTTGAACTATCAGCAATTAAAGGAGAAAGAAGCAAGTTTGTGGTGTTTGATGTTAATAGGCTAGCTAACTCTCTGGTGTCTTTAGAAGCGGAAAATAAATGTCAAAAGAATGAAAATAAAAAATTATACTAAACGTTTGGGTGGAGATGTTGTGCCATGCAGCAAGCCAATGTAGTTGGCTTAATCATGGTAAGCAACTTAGTTTAGGGGTGAGTTGCTAACCCGTGTCTGGCTTTTAATGACATAATTAGGTATCACTAAACAGTTTGAGATTTCACAGGTTCGTCAAGACTTATAGTCAGCTAAATTTGTTTTGGTCAATGTGCTTCAACTTCTTAATTACTCATTTCAATTGTTGAGATCACTCAAGATTTTAACTTGGTCATTGTTGTTGGTTAGCATCAAAAAGTTTGAAGAATCCATTCGGCCTCCCCTAAACCTCAGACCAAATTATTCCTATTTCTCATACGACTTAGCTGAATAGCTGGACGAAGGGTATAAAGTTAGGTTGATGGTTCAATCTACTCCTATGTCATCCTGTCATTCTCAAATAGTAATAGCAAATGAAAGGATACAAGATGCTTTCTTTGTACAACATGGATTCTATCTGTTTTCAATTTTTGTTATATGTTGTATATTATCGTTAAATGATCTTCTATGCTTGCCTAACGAAATATGACTAATCAGATTTTAAGAGACGTGTGTTGAGATCAATGAGCTTTCGCAATCTCAAAGGGATGAACTTTGCAAAATGATAACTAAACTAGGTGAATGTGTTGAACCATCAGTTATTCAAGGAGAAAGAAGTATGTGGTGTTTTATGCTAATAGGCTTGCTAACTCTATGGTGTCTTTAGAAATGGAAAAGAAATGGTCAAAAGAACACGAAAATCGGAAATTATACTAAATGTTTGGGTGGAGATGTTGTGTTATTGAAGGATGAATTATCGTGCAATTTTTGATGGACAAAACTGCAAACGTTTCATGTGCATTTTTTTGTGGACAAAACTGCAAACCTTCATATCTAATATTTTGTGGAGAAAATTGCAAACCCTTCCTACAATTTTTGTCTGCAAAAAATTGAAAAAATCTCTTATTACACACCATTATCAAAGTCCCCCATAAACCAAGGGACATATTAAACTATAATTGTCTATTTCATTGTCTTCTTCGTCTTCTACTTCAATGATGATTTGCCTTTAATGGTCGGGCTTGAGCATGTTGATTCTTTTTTTTTCGACACTATGTTGCAATGTCATACATTTCCTTCCTATATGATATATCAATAATTTCATTGAACTTGCAATTGATGTCTTTGGCAATATGATTGTACTAAAGAGAAAGAAGAATCTATTTATTTTTTTGGATACGCATCAAAAAGTAGTGCCCCGAGATCATGAAGTGCAAAAGACAACAAAGTCTATAAAAAGTTGTGCACTTACAAAGGAGATGGAGTTCTTCATAGAAGGAATTGTCATTATTTATTGGAGCACTGAAGTAGAATTTGACCAAAGCCTTTTGATTTGGCATATTGCTACTTTATATATGCATATGTGAACTGCTGATCTAAATATTAAAGAAAATACTATATAATATTTTATACGCAAAATTATAATTTTGTACGCAAAATTATATATTTATCTTGGTACTTTTTTAAATGGATGAGGTCGTGATATTGAAGTTTTATATTAATTTTTAATTAAAAATTAAATTTTAATAATAATTAAAATAATTTTTAATTATATGAAATGTCGTGACAATATATAATAATGAAAATTTCTACTCGCACTTAAAATTACTAGTAAAAATGGTCCAATCACAAAAACAAAATCTAACCTCTTGCCTTTTTTTTTCTTTTTTCTTTTTTTCTTTTCATTTTTTATAATTAATTTTTTAATTTTCTTCAGAAAGAAATTTCTATTTTTTAATTTAAATTAGAAGAAGAATTTTTTTTTTCGTTTTGGTGTATATAAGACATGTTA
>Ga0209589_1005683_pt1 | contig 21072 bp, 12 predicted proteins | sample CowpeawhiteBW_FD_187525 | JGI IMG/M metagenome (GOLD analysis project Ga0209589, IMG submission 187525) | Root nodule microbial communities of legume samples collected from California USA - Cow pea white BW (SPAdes) (version 2) | ecosystem: Host-associated > Plants > Roots > Nodule | place: USA... | reverse complement strand
TTAAAAAAGAGAGGATAGAGGTAGGCAAATACTTCATTTTTAATAGAAGAAACAAAAAGTAAGTGTATTTAGCAAAAACAAAATTAAAAAGCAAAGACTAAACAGAAAAATTTTCATCAGAACCCAGATTTTCACCTTTAAGCAGAAAAACATATTATCTAATTAAGAGTTTGGAAATTTACCGTTAGAAAACGTGCTTTTTGAAATCTGGGAGTCTTCTCTTGCTCACCAAACATGCCTTTACCAAGTTTTGATCGATAATGGGTAATCACTCTCTCAATTCTTACAATGGTTGTACAACCATATCACATCAACATTCTTATTTATAACTTCTCACACCTCTTAATGAATTTAAAAAATAATAATATCATATTTTATGTGATAAGTTAAATTTAATTAGATATGGTGATAATTAATAAAATTATATTTTATTGTTTATCTTATCTAACACGTTCAATTTAATCAGATATAGAGATATTATATCATATTCACACCTTCTAAATGGATTTAAGAACAAGTGATTTATTTTTAATCAATTTCAATTTAATAAGATAGAGTGAGATAACTAATTAAATTATCCCGCATCCTTTTAATAAATATAAAAACAAATTTAATCATATTATCTTATATAATAAAATTCGATGTAATAAATATAGCAAAGATTAATCAAATGATATTTTAGTCAATTATTTCAATCATCCAACAAATTCAATTTAATTATTTGAAAAGAAATTAAATCATATTTTATGTAATTAAATTCAATATAATAAGAGATAGTGATACTTAATTAAATAATATTTAATCAATTATCTTATTTAACAAATTCAATTGGTTTAGATATTGGTAATAAATTTAATCATCTCTAATGGATCATTTCATCTAATCAAATTCAATTTAATCATATCTAGTGATAGTTAGTTAAATTTAGTAAATTATATACTTTAGTAAGATACAATTATAATTGATTAAATTATATATAATCGATTATCTTATAATTAAATCAAGTAATATATATTTACTCTCTTGCTCTATTAAAAAAATGTTTTTAGTTTTTAAATTTTGACGCAACTAATTCGTCTTTATCTATACTTTGATATAATTTAATCCTCAAACTTAAAAAAAAGAAGATGTAGTCCTTATAATCTACATGCGTTATTTGACTTATCAAACAATATCTTAAGCTAATTGATTTGACACGTTATAACTCAAATGTCAAATCTAAAACACAAATTAACATGTGAAAAAATCAATACCCTTGAATTAAAAGAGTTTATATTTATTTATTTTTAGGTTTAAAGATGAAAATGTATCAAAATTTAAAATTTAAAATAGGAAGCAAATTCCAATTCTACTCTCAAATTTACAAATTATAACATTTAAAAGAGAAAAAGTATGTGATCTTCGTCTAGAAATGACAACAGGTCGAGACAATCACGAATAATACCTATCTGCTATCCAACTCACAAAAAAAAATTTCATCTATACTTGTCTATTTACCCGTTAGATACCAATTTAAAAAATACTCACGAGTTTTAAAAAAAATCTACGAATATCTATAAATACTCCCATATCCATAAATATTTAAAAAAATATAAATTTTTTAAATAAAATTATAAAAAACATAAAATATAATATAACTTATATTTTATTTTAATTAAATTTAATCTAATAAAATTTTAATTTAATTTAATTTAATAAAATATAAATATAAATTAAATTTTAATTTTAATTTTTTTTTATGAACAATGAATACCCAACAAACACGATTAGTATAATACCTCCATATCCCTTCCTCCATCCATTTAATAATCTTGTAAAAGTACATGCACTATATCATGGGCAGATAAGAGTCACTTTTTAGTTTCAAACTAATCTCAATGTGACCTCAATCTCACTTCACTCTGCAATTGCATAGTGGCATGTCAACTCTGAACAAGAAAAACATTGCAGGCAAAGTAGCCGATCTTCATCAACTTAGACAGCTCCATGCACAACTCGTCCTCCACTCCCACCACCACCGCAACCACTGGGTGGCGCTTCTCCTTACCGAATGCACGCGCCTCCTTGCACCCTCAAACTACACCCACCACATTTTTCATTTAGCAACATATCCCAATGCTCATGTCTTCACCTGCATGCTCAGATATTACTCCCAAATCTCTGCTACCACAGAAGTTACTTCTTTCTTCAAACACATACGATACTACGACATTAAGCTTGATGCATCGTTTTATCTGGTTTTGATCAAATCTGCAGGAAAGGACAGCGCGCTACTTCACGCTCATTTACTCAAACTAGGACACTGTCGCGATCATCATGTCCGAAATGCAATTATGGTTACGTATGCTAAGTCTGGACATATTGAGGTTGCCAGGAAACTGTTCGATGAAATGCTCGACAGAACTGTTGCAGATTGGAACGTCATGATCTCTGGATATTGGAATTGCGGGAATGGAGATGAGGCCAGTAGACTTTTTCGCACGATGGGCGAGTCGGAAAGGAATGTTATTACTTGGACCGCCATGGTTACTGGACACGCAAAGATGGGGAATTTAAAGGTTGCAAGGAGATATTTTGAAAAGATGCCAGAAAGAAGTGTGGTATCATGGAATGCAATGCTATCAGGATACACTCAGAGTGGAGCAGCACAAGAGACTGTAAGATTGTTTAATGAGATGCTTAGCTCTGGTAATGAACCAGATGAAACAACTTGGGTGATTGTCCTGTCATCTTGCTCATTACTTGGTGATCCTTGTCTTGCTGAGTCAATTGTCGAAAAGTTAGGCAAAATGAAGTTTCGTTCAAATTATTTTGTCAAGACAGCTCTTCTTGATATGCATGCGAAGTGTGGTAACCTTGAGGAAGCTCAGAAGATTTTTGACCAATTGGGTCTGTGTAAGAATTCTGTCACATGGAATGTCATGATTTGCGCTTATGCAAGAGTGGGTAATTTATCTATGGCAAGAGAACTTTTTAATAAGATGCCAGAAAGGAACACTGTATCATGGAATTCGATGATTGGTGGTTATGCTCAAAATGGCGAGTCACTAAAGGCAATCGAGCTGTTCAAGGAAATGATATGGAGTAAAGATTCAAAACCAGATGAGGTGACTATGGTGATTGTTTTTTCTGCCTGTGGACACCTTGGAAGACTGGGCTTAGGGAATTGGGCTGTCAGTATCCTCAATGAAAATCATATCAAGCTTAGTATCTCTGGATATAATTCTTTGATTTTCATGTACTTAAGATGTGGAGATTTGGAAGATGCAAAAATAGTATTTCAAAAAATGGAAAACAGAGATCTAGTTTCCTATAACACGTTGATTTCCGGGCTAGCAGCACATGGGCATGGAACGGAAAGCATCAAGCTAATGTCAAAAATGAAAGAAGATGGTATTGAACCAGACCGCATAACATATATTGGGGTATTGACTGCATGCAGTCATGCAGGATTATTGGAGGAGGGTTGGGAAGTTTTTGAATCAATCAAAGTTCCTGATGTAGACCACTATGCATGTATGATTGATATGCTAGGTCGAGTAGGTAAATTAGAAGAGGCTATGAAGTTGATTCAAAGAATGCCAATGGAGCCCCATGCTGGCATTTATGGTTCTCTTTTAAATGCTACCAGCATTCACAAACAAGTTGAACTCGGGGAACTTGCTGCAGATAAATTGTTCAAGGTTGAACCATATAATTCTGGAAATTACGTGTTGCTTTCCAACATATATGCTTTGGCTGGTAGGTGGAAAGACGTTGACAAAGTTAGGGATAAAATGAGAAAACAGGGAGTGAAGAAAACAACAGCTAGGAGCTGGGTGGAGCATAGCTCGTAAGTTCATCGTTAGAAAACATACCACATGAATATCATATATTTATAATGTCTAAGAAATCTCAAGGTTAAGTTGAGGAAGGCAGGATATATATGTTGAAGTATAAAGGGAAAGTAGGGAAATGTTAATAATTATTGAAGAATTGAAGAAAATTAGAAAAGTGCAAAAACGTTTTATTTATTGTTGTATTAAGTATTATCAGACAGCAAATATGTGTTGCATCTATAATTCAAAAAACATTTGATAATGTAAATAGTTTTTATTTTATTGTAATAACTACAAATCTTCTATCAAAATAAATGGTTTTGATTTTGTCATTTAGACTTTCTCTCCTAGTTGTGCTCTATGAACCTCCCCACTCTTCTGCAACTATCGTGTCTTATGAGCTGAAGATTTATCTTATTGATGAACTCAAATGAATAGTATATAGTGAGTGATGGATCCTATGTTTATTGATCTTTTATTAAGTCTTAATGGCAGGGTTTAGTGAATGTACCTTGTGGTAAATGACAAAGTAAAGGTCAGTATTGAGTTATTCATGGTTAAGAAATGTTTTTTGTTAAGAGGAAGTATACCAATAAAAGAGACATGTAGTAGGAAAAAAAAATTACTGTTGTATGCAATAGGAGTAAATAGGTAGCATTTGGCATCTTGTCCGGCCTGATAGGATCAATTTTCTCCTCTTGGTTAATCATGTTTACTTCACTAATCTTTATATTACCAATGTATTTACTAAAATCTTGTTTTGATCTTGCAATTAATTTTTGATTGCTTGGTCAACAGAAAAGTCTGAACACTAGCTCAACAATGCGAACATTTAAGTTATACGTGGTCAATTAAGAATTATAAGTAATGCCTTAGTAATGTGAATTAATGAATGAAGCACCATATAAGTTATACATTTGTATATGAATTAATGAGTGAATAAAATACAATAGAGTTGTATCACAGCAAGGAAATATCTTATTAACAACCCATTTTTTAGTCGCTAAAAATCGTTATTGTAGTGAGCAATTTAGATACTGATGTACAAAATAAAAAATTATTGGTTACTAAAATAATCACTGTTATAAGTAAAAAATTATAATTGGTTTCTAAATTAGTTTATAAATTTAGCTACCAAAATTTTAATTACCAAAGGAAATGGACCAATAAACATTAGCTACTAAGATTTTTTCTACTAAATGAATTAGTTTATAAATTTAGTATTTAATTAATTAGTGGTCAATTTAGCGACTAATTATAATTTTTTATTAATGATAGTGACTAATTTAGTAACTAATAATTTTTTTTATTTTGTATGTTGATATCTAAATTGGTGGCTATAGTGACTAACGACTCTTAGCTACTAAAATAGATTATTAATGAAACATTTTCTTGTGGTGTAAATTTATGTGTAGTGGTTAAATTAACATATGTAAGTCTTCAAAGGAGGTTATTTCCTTGACCTTGGGGTTTTTAGAAGGTAATATTTTGTCAATGATTGGGATGAGGAACCATGACTAAATTTAAGAAAAAAGTTAAATCGTCTTTCATTACAACATATGTATGTGGTGTCGTTAATGGGATACGCTTCTTGAATGTTCCAATTACAAGTTAAGCTTCAAGAATTCAGGTTTTTTACAATTATAGTGTAATTTCATTATCAAATTACCAAAATGGAATAACTTTTTAAAAAATTCGAATTTGGGCAAGTCATGCCAAGTTGGCTTGATTTCAAAAAGAAGTTCTGTCATGTTGATGCGATTTAACTTTAACTAAAGTCGTGCCAAGTCAAGATGACTTTCATAAAAAAATTGAAGTCGTCATAGCTTAAGATGACTTTTTGTGTTTTACTGAATTTGTGTGATATTGTGACGACTTCAGTTTCTTTATGAAGTTTTACAAAATGCACCGAAGTCATACGATGTTGTAATGACATCATTACACTCAGTCATATGACGTCATTACACTCTAGTTCCTCATACTTGTTACATTACACTCAAATATTTTGGAGCACTCATGCAAACATGCTCACACTCGTCTCATCACACTTAGATGTTGAAGGCCACTCATCATGCTCGCACTCGTATAATCTTAAAGATAATATCCATGCGCACTCTATAATCTTTTAAAAATTATTTCCGTTACTTATTTATATTATATATCAATATTTACCTTATTTCTTATATAATCTTTCTTCAACGGTAAAATCTTTACTATAACTTGATAATCTGAAAGATAATCTTTTAAATAAAATAAATAATAATAAACAATTATATCTCATATCATAACTTTTTAAATAAATATTTTTAAAATAATTACTTATCACTATTTAATATCTAACCATCTCTAAAAATATCTCATAGTATCTAACAATATTTAAGGACATCCCATAATACCTAACAATATCTATCCGTTTTTAATTATTTTAATTTTCTAGGGTTTTACAACTACATTTTTTTTTCTTTGCGTAGTTATGATCAAATGGTACATTATCAATTTGAGCAAATCAAATAGATTTTAGGTTTCAAATTTGATTATTTTTGCTTCTTTTTAATACTTTTATTTATTTTTTATCTTTTTTCACATTATAATATTTGATTCTAAATCGAGTGTTTAACTGCATAAATCATTTATTTACTAGGTAATATAAAAATTTATCTTCTTGATTATCTTTAATCTTTAATTTTGTTTTATTTGAAAAACTTTTGTTTTCATTAAACGATGTTCGTTATCTCTTAATAGTTTGACTGTATATAAAAAGTTTTTTCATATCTCTAAAGTATTTTTCATTTCATCATACTTTTAATAAATTATTTTTTTGTTACGATTTTATTCAATGATGTATTAAATCGCTTATAGGATGCATATTTGGTCATTTTATTTCTTTTTAATATTTTTATTTGTTGCTTACCCGTGGCAGTTTTGACTAATAATTTTGGGGGAGTCAAAACAATATATTCAAAATTTTTTTATTTAATTATTGTCACTAACAAAATGAAAATGAATCCATAATTTAGTATAATTGTAACTACAAAAGAAATCACACATATATAAAGGATTAATATGAACACGTTGAATTGTAACTAAAATTTTCAACTATTTATTTTTCAGTGGAAATATGAACATGTTTCAAAAGAATTAATATGAAATTCCTCACTTATAATTCGTTGAACCTTAAGAAATGGTTCCTCTAATTAAACGATATGATCATTTATATCATGATTCTTGGTATGTAAAGATATTGAATTTATCTTGTTTTCACGTCACGGATAGTTCTTTTTTTATCACTTTCAAATAATAAATCTATTCTTTTATTCTTCATTAATATACCTATTTCTTTTTTAAGTTTAAGATTAAAAAATAATTTATCATAATTTAATCAAAAAATAAAAAATTAATAGTTACCAAAAGAGAAATCAATGACAACAAAGTCTCTTAAAGAACGGTTATGAAAAAACACATTATACAATCATTTTTCTCCTATATTCGTAGAAGATGAATATAAGGCTCATGTGATTAAAAATAATGTTAACTATTAAACAAATATTTCAATATAAAGTGATAGGAGATAATTACATTTTTTTCACGCATGAAACAGAACAAATATGATAAATGAAAGCAAAAATAATGAATTTGTATCTAACTTTTCTTTTTTCGAAACAAAAAGAAAACATGTGAGAATACGAGATTAGTACAATTTATGGAAAACTCTAAAACTCAATGGGAAAGAAAATAAGAAATATCTTAATAAATATTTTTATTCTTCATTACATTTGATTTTATTTTTTATTATTTATTAATATTAAATGTTATGCTTTATAAAAGAATAAAAAATAACTACTTTAATTTCTATCAATTTCCAATATATGTTACATATAATTTAAAAAGTAAAAAAAATGAAAATACTTTTATATATATATATATATAATATAATATAATATAAAAAAAATTAAAATTTGTGGGGGTCATGGCCATCCCTACCCCCAATGAAACTACATCGCTGTTGCTTACTTTTGTCATGAAGAATATTGCTTTTGATGTTTTTTTATATAATTATTTTATTTTTTAAGTTATTGATATAATATTATAATCGCAATTATTTGAAGATGTTTCTATTAATATAATATAATAATTTAATATCATTGTCATCAACTTTATTTACACTATCCAAATTCAAAAGATAAAAGATATATGTCAAAAATTGGATTATTATTAGTTTAACTAGTGAGAAACATACTTTACGCATATATGTTTTCACTCTTTTTGTGATAACAAAAGATAATAAAATTGTAATCATAAAAATGTTCATGTGGAGAACAAATAAGATATGTCAGACACAAGTATTACCTTACCTCAATCCACAATCTTCTTAGTAGGCTTCCTTCCGGCTACTATACGTCACTTATGGGTATCTCGGCATGGACCGATTTGGACCTGAGAGAGGTTACCTACGGAAAAGACTCTGATGCTCAAGTCAACCAAGAACTTTCAAAAAGTTAAATCTTGTAATTAAGGGAGTAATAAATGCGTACCTTTAATTACTGGGGGTCCATATGTATTTATAGATTATTAATTATGTCTGGCCATGTCATGGGTTGGCCCCTGTTTGGGCCGTAGGTGGGCCTGAGCCTTAGGCCAGGTCCCTTAGTTCGATTATCGCGGGCCCCTAGGAGCCTTGCTGGTGGTGCTCTGATTTTGTCATCCTGCCTAGTTATCTTAAGTTAGTGGCTTAGGCCGGTTACCCTTTAGTGGCTTAGGTCGGATACTGTTACTCGTTCATACATGGTGATTACTTATTTGCGTCTTTAGGGGCTATGTAGACGGGTTTTGGGACTACAATCAGGCTAAGCTGGCTAGGTGTGATACACCAGTCCTCCAATCTTTGCCGGTATAACTATAACGGCAAAGGAAAAGAAGTGTGTTTGGCTAGACCGGCTAGGTGTGGTACAAAAAATAAATATAAATATTTCTTAAAATTTAATTGTGGATAATTTTTATTTATTTAATTTTAAAAAATGGTTAACTTAAAAAAAGGCTAAACAAAAAATAGTCATTTAAAGGATAAAATTGAAAATATGGAGATAAAGAAAAGGAATCCTCATTATATAAGAGTATATATATATATATATATATATATATATATATATATATATATATATATATATATATATATATATGTAAATTTTATTAAGTGGTATATTGTAAGTTTTATTGGTATATAAGAAAAGAGATTTGATTAGAATTATAAAGAAAGTAATAAGATATTTCAAATATTTTTAATCTACTTTTTTGAAAAATTTTAACAATATTTTTTTACTTTATCAATTTTGTTTTATTAACTTTTGCAAAATTAATAAATATTGTGATTATCATGAAATTTATTTATGTTATAATATTTTATATAATTCTTTCATTTTATATATTCTGATTTAAAATTTATCCAATTATAATTTTTTTAAATATTTGAAATAAAAAAAATGAGAATATATATTTTTTATATTAAATATTTAATAATATTATATTTTTTTATTGTGATTTTTACCTTTTTATAAAAATTAAATTATTGATATTAACACAATAAGAAAATTACTTTATCTCATTATGACATTAAAATTTTATATTCGTTCAACATGATAATAAGAATAGAGATGAAATATATAGTCCATCCATTATAACTTTTGGATGAGCTAGTAATTTGAATTGAAGTTTTTTTTTCTGTACTATTTTTTTATAGGCAAATAAATTATATTAAATAGAATATTTGAGATGCTCCAACACATATAAAAAAGAAAACAAAGATAGTGAGGCTTTTTGAATGTAAACAAAAGCCTCCATTTTTACGTCTGAACACCTTCCACAGCAGTTAAAAAATATTTATAGTCCATCCATTATCATAATAAAATTCTAATACGTACAAAACAAAGATTTCCCACAAAAGTGAAATTAGTTTTTGGGTTTTTATTGGTAATCCAAACTAGTGACTTCATTGGTGCTAAGGAAAATATATTCTTACATTATTACTTGCAAAACGTCCCTTTAGGTTTTGATATTGTGAAAAATAAGAACGTCTCTTCAATTTTTGATATTGTGAAAAGTAAAAGAATCTATATGCATAGGAGTGGTCATGGATTGAATTTTTAATGATCCAATTCATATTTATTTTAGATCCAAATAATTGTATCAGATTTTCGATCCAAATCCATTCTTTCAACAAAACTAGTTTTGATTTTTTTCAAAATCCAGATCAAAATATTTGGATTAAGATTTAAATTCAGTTCAAATATTTGGATTAAGTTGAAAATCCAGAATCCATTTTTTTACAAAAGAAATTTAAATTGAATTTTCTAAAATTTGTGTCCTTAAGGACGTTACGACTCAATTTGTCTAGGTCGTCGCGCCCGCTCGGCCCATCAGGGTCGTACAAGTCATCAGGCATAATTCGTCTGAGTCGTCAAACCGGCCCAGCCTAGCCCATTCGAGTCTTCGAGCATGCTTGGCTCGTTCAAGTCATTGGGCCCGCCCAGTCCGTACGGGTCATCTAGCACAGCCCATTCGAGTCGTCGGGCCAACTCAGCTTGTCCAGGTGTTCGGGATGACTCAGCCTGTCCGGGTCATCGGGCCCACTCGGCCTACCAAGGTTGTCAAGCCTGCCTAGTGCATACAGGTCGTCAAGCATGAATTGTCTGAGTTGTCAGATCAATCTAGCATAGCCCATCCGAGTCTTCGGGCCCGTTTGGCTCGTTTGGGTCATCAGGATCGCCCGACTTTTTTAGGTCGTCGGGCCCGACTGACTCGTTCGGTTCGTCCGACCCACCTAATCTGTTCGTGTCTTTAGGCCTGCCCAAATTGTTTTGATTGCAGGTCCGCTCGGCCCTTTAGGGCCGTTGAGTCTGCCCGATTCGTACAGGTCATCGAGTAAGGTTCATCCGAGTGTAAATTTAGCCTAGTCCATCTCAACCTTTACCCTAACCCAACTAAAATTTTAAATTGAAAATTTGGATTGGATTTTTTGGATGATCCATATTTTAAAATCTTTATTTAGAGAATGAATATCCAATTCATAAAATATATAAAATGTAGATTAGATTGAAATTCAAATCCATTCAAATGGATTCTAAATGGATTGGATTTTTAATTAAATAAATTTTAAATGAATTAAATCAGAATAAAAGTGGATTGGATAAAAAAAATTAGAGTTTTTGTCCACCCTATATATGTAACATGTTTTAAGCGTATGTCCATTGTTTTTAAGACGTCCATCCTCCTATTTCTATTATATTTTTTATGTGTTGTTTCAAATATGAGTGGCAAAAAGAGCTAGCAATGATGCCATTTTGTCTTTTGCCGTGTTTTAATACCACTCTCCAAATATAATAAAATTTCAAATCTAGTAAATAAGTTTAGTTGAACTTGAAGGAAATAAGTGGGTTAAATATGTTTTTGTCCTTCAAGTTTCAGTAAAATTTAGAATTAGTCATTTTTTAAATTTTTTTACCAATTCAGTCCTTCATCTTTAAAAATGTGTGAATTTAGTCTTTTTAACCAAATTTTGTTAAGTTTACACCATTTAACACATTTTTACTTTAATGTTAATTCAAATATTATCATAAAATGTGTTTCAAATGTCAAATAAAGTTAACAAATTTTGTAAGAAGGACTAAACCCATGCATTTCTAAAAATGAAGGACTAAATTGATATAAAGTTTTGAAAAGGAACAAATTTCAAAATTCACTAAAACTTGAGGGATCAAAAACATATTTAACTCTAAATAATTTTAAAGAATTACTTATTTAATAAATGTACAAGTGTTTTTTTTTTAAAGTATAGAGTAACATAGCTTTTGAAATTAATATATTTGAAAAACATGTGAAGCATTAAAAATTTGTTTATTTTTATTTTAAAATACAAATACTGACTAAAATATAAATACTGACAATCTGACTGATTCATTTATTGTTACATACCTAAACATTCAAGAAACAGAACATTTATAGCCTAATACTGTAGATATACCAAAGAGAGAGATGACCACCTATTGTTCACTAACTAGGGATAGATCTGAATGAGAGACCTAACGCCCAAAACGGGAGTTATACTGTAGTTATTGAAACCAGCAGAGGAAAATAACTTAACCCATTCCTTCTCGTTTCTCTCCTTTCCCTTGACCAACACCATCATTAACATGTCAAAGAAGAGTTGTGTTTCAACTGATTCTTCATCTTTGGTTTCATTATCCATCACCATGTCTATGATTATCACCTTCCCTTCTTTCCCTTTCTTCCATATAGCTTCCTTGCATTTCTTCAATATCTTCACACACTCCTCGTCGCTCCAGTCATGTAATATCCACTGTTTTCTCATTCAAAACACTCATCAGAAGAATAGTCAAAAAGAATTAAGCTGCTTACAATTATCACCTCATGTAATATAATTAATCTCAATATATAACAATTAATCCCCAAAAATGCAAATTTAATAGATCTAAAACCGGTTTTACCAGCATGAACATGTTACACGTAAATTAGTCATATGCTACTGCTTAGGTCCTTAATAACTACGGAAACTAGCTACTAGGGGCCACTTGTTCAAAAACAGATGACCAAGTTGAATCTACACACCTAACATTAACTTAATGAGCTGCATTTATTAATTGGAACAAAAAGTCTCCCGATCATGACTGTACCAATCTACATCCAAAGAGAGAATTCAGCCAAAAAAGTGTTACTATTTCTAATTTCATATATTATGTCAATATCCATAGTGATCTTAAACCCTTTGGTCTGCTTTGATATTAATAGTTAGAATAGACTACTAGTGCTAGCTTAGTTCCGATAATCATTATTGATTATTTCATTTTCTTTGACGATGATGATATTGTTCTTTCTTTTCCATTTGATCAATTCGGTGTTTTAATTCTCCGAGGTTTAACATCATGTCAGGTATATGAAAAAAAAGCTAATAAATGTAAGATTCTACCTTCAACAAAATGGCATCAGTTGGAGGAATTTCCTCAAACATGTCCCCTCCAACATATTTAAGGTTTTCACTTCCTTGCAAGCCAGAAACAACATGCGGAAGATCAAATACGATGCATTCCAACTGAGGGAAGGATTCAGCAATGGCCTTTGCCATGGTTCCTGTCCCTCCCCCAACATCAACCAGAGACTCCAATCCCATGAACACCCCTTTGCATTTCTCAATCACCACACTAGTCACTAGTTCAGCATCACTTGCCATGCCATCATTGAATAAAACGTTAATTCTGGGATCACTGCCAGCATACTCCCAAAGCAACTTCCCATGTGCCAGTTCAAAGGGTGTAGTATTACCATTTTTGAACCAATTAGAAAAGTGATGCCATGTATTTGTTAAAACTGGATCAAGCATGGCCTGCAAGAAAGGTGTCACACTCATTGGGTTGCTCTTAAGCAGAAGTAAAGAGGCATCAGTGAGTGCATAGGTGACATCTTGCTCATTCTGGGTGGGATTGTGCTGAGAGAAGAAGCCAGAATGGACCATGATTCGCATCAAGCGAGGGATAAAGTGAGTTTTGGAAGAGTGAATTGGGAGTGAAGCAATGAGGGTTGAGAGTGAAATGGGTTGGCCATGGTTATGTATGATGTCTGGTATGCCTAACTCAACAACACACTTAAGGGACATGGAATTTATGAAGTTAAAAATATGATTCCATACGTGTGTTTGAGCTCTCAGTAGTTTCGCGTCATGGGATTCCATGATTTGTTGCATAAACTACTTCTTCAATTTGGAGTATGGAACATCACAGCATTTGGGTCTATTTATAAACAACCTAGTATGGCGGAAGATTATCATGCCAGAGTTTTTGAATTAATATTGATAAACATATAACAAATAAGAATGATAAACACGCATATTAATATTTTATTAATGGTATTAAAATCGATTATATATATACATTGAGATCAAGTGGTGGTTGTGTTGATGGTGTCAACTTGTTTACTTTTGGAACGCTTTCCTTCTTAAAATAATATAAAATATCTTAGAGTTGCTTGATGATGATTCTTGGGGAGAGTGGCACGTGTATATGTTTTATTCTCCGAATTGTGTATTGTTATAACTCGATAAATAAAAATCTCAGTTGTAGTACATAGTGCAAAATTTATCCTCTACCTTCTCATTGTAATCTTCGCAAGAGACACAACCATGAACGATAAGTCATGTTTTGTTGTTATGCTTCAGCAACATTTTCGTTTCACTCATAAAAGAAATTTGTGAAATTACAAGAATAATTTGTTAGAAATTCATGGAGAGTTTTGTTTCAAGTGTAAACGTCAAACGTTTACATAAACAATTTTCAAGCTCTTTAAGTCTTCACTCCTACTTTGTTAACGATCGGACGATAACTGTTAAAAGAGATTCAATACTAAAGTCAATGAATGATCGATCAGTCAATACAATAAATGGTGTAATTAATGCGAGATAAAAGTTCCAATAACCATACTTTTAACCTGTATTTATAATTTCTTTCATGGGTCTGTGATCAGAGTTTGCCTAATTAGGTATGAATCGCTTTTAATCCTGATTATTGATTTGTTTACGCTAATTAGATATTTAGATGATTAACACTAATGTCGTTCGGTGTAGTGAACCGAATGACTCAACGCATAATCTGTATAAAGGACTAGGATGGAATCATGTGGATAGTCCAACTGATAATACTGAGAGGGACCGTTCGACACGGTTGAGCGACGTTTAATCAGATCTCTAGAAATATTCTTCGAAATAATCTCACAAGTGTGGTGACTGAGTGTTTGATCACATCTCTATAAATCTTATACGAAGTAATCTCACGTGATCGGTGGTTGAATGTTCTACCATATCTTTGGAGATCTTCAAAATGATTTCACACAACCGATCGATTAAATGAGAAAAAAAAAATAAACTATAAATCTTAATTTTATTTTAAAGTTTTGGATTGTATACTCAATATTTATATTTTAAATATATTAATATAGGCTTAATTAGTGATTTAATCATCTAATTTGTTGATTTGGTTCATTTTTGTCCTCTTATTATTATTATTTATTTAATTTGGTCATCTAATTTTTTTTTAAAGGTTCAATTTGGTCTTTTCTATTAGATAGGCGTTAATACTTTAACTGTAGATGCAATATATCATTTTGTGCAATTTTTAATTTTTTTTATTATTATCTTTTAAATCATTAACTGTCACGCGTCATGCCATAATCCTACCACGGGTCAATTCATAAATTATCAATTTTTTTAATTGGCTTTTATTTTTCTTAAAAAAAAAATTGCCATATATCATGTCATGTGTCATATGTTAGAATAATAGTGGTTGTTTCAATTTAGATTTCTATTTACAATTTTAACATGTGATACAACTATCTTATAACATATAACAATTTATATTTAAAAAGAATAAAATAAAAATTCCACTAAAATGACGTGACATATGTACGGTTACATTACGGAGTTAATGTCTTACATAAAGGAAATAAAGAAAATGATCAAATTAAACTTTTTTAAAAAATTAAAAAACCAAATTAAACATAAAAATAATAAAAAGATGAAAATAAATTAAATTAAAAAATTACAGGAATAAAACATTAATTAAGCCTGTTAATATATTTTAAATTATATATAGTGTCTAATCACAATCTTTGTGTGTGATCGTTATCAGACTTAGGAATGCGTCACACTGAAAAGATGTTTTTAAAGTTTCATGTTAAAGGGTGATGTCTTCTATATTTTTCTTTAAATAACACAAAAGTAGTAATAAAGAGTGATGGGCATGGACATAATTCCTGCTAAGAAATGAAGAGCTGCATATTTTTTTCGTGGTTGGAATACTTTCTCTGTAACAACACTCACAAACTGATGAACTTTTTATAAGTGGAGGATATATAATATATATAATATAATATTTCTTAGATTGATTATAACTTTTTCTTCTCAAATTCCCACAAGTGGAGGACATATTAAAGTGACACCAATGAGCACATTTTTCTTTTCTTTTTCCTTTTATTAAAAAAATTGTTCATTAGATATGGAACAGGACAAATGGCTATGATTTTATGGTTAATTGACTATAATAATGATTTCAAACGACCTATTAACTGAAATGATTGATATGGTCATTTTCAATTTTGGCTGCTAACAACCATGGAAATGTAATTATGTATATGATCACTTACATCTTTTCAATGGACTTCCAAATACACACATTTTGAGCAACATGTAAAACACGAAGTATAAATTTTCAAAGACAAAATTTGGAAGTTTTATTTTCCTAGGGTATCTAAAAGGATATATAGAAACGAAATTTGTGTTTTAAGTTGAAATCTTAATCAACAACACCTGAACTTTTCTTAAACTCGTGGTAATCACATATGTTTGACAGTTAGCGTACTACAGTGTCATCAAGATTGTTCAACCAGCAAAAATCTAAACATAATTATCTTGTTCGAGGTCATCTCAATCTTCTTGATGTACATTTAGTCCACAATCAAACTATTTTTGGACAAGTTCAAATCGATTCAATCTATGAATGGTTATTACTTAAACATCAAAACATTGTTATTCCGGTAAAGGTACGACACCTTAATTCGGAGACAAATGTAAATAAATATCTCAACTTTAATAAACAATACTTATATCAAAATAGTTTTGTCTCTCGGTCATGTGAGAGCAACATTTTTATTTATAAGTCAATCTGTTACAATTTAAATAGATATACATAATCATATATTCTCTTATGCAGGCTCTTTAGGAGAAAGAGACCAAGTTAAATTAAACATGAGAAAGAACTCTGGCCTTATTCTTACTTGTTCATTTGTTATTTTGGAAAAGTCTTTCGTATACGGTGAAGAAAATCCTTTAGGCATCTTGGAGGAGCATGATTTTTAATTCAATATAAGTATTTTTTTTTTGTTGATCGTTATTCAAGGAGTGGTGCGATATCTAGTGTGCCCACTCAACTATACTCCCTTATCAAGTGGATCACATATATGCATTTGGAGTTTCTTGTAATATTGCATCTATGATGCCCAGATTATGATCATTTGCTTTGTTGGTTTTTATCTTATGAGGCTATGAGGCCAAGCTCTTATATTTACATGAATAGGTAATGTATCTTGTAAAAGGATTAGAGTACCCTATAAATACTCTATTTAATCATTATACATTCTAAAAGATAAAGAATAACAAATAGTGATAATATCTTCCAATTTGGTTTATATTATAATATCTTCCTAGTTGGTTTATATTATAATATCTCCTTATTTGGTTCATATTTACCAATATGAGAGAGATATTGTTTTTTAAGATTCACCTATATTTTCTCGAATATTCATCATATCCCACTGTCCTGGAATATTCTTTGACTTTTTGGAGATATTTTTCTATATCTTGGACTATCATGTGTCTTCTTGCTATGACCTCGGTCGCGTGAAGACATCTTTTTTTGTCTTGATTCATCACTTGTCTTTTTACATATATTGCGACTTTATGGAGACATCTTTTTTCTATATCTTGTATTAACATGTGACTTCTTACCACGACATCGGTCAAGTGGTGACATGATGTCCTTGATTCGGGAGGGTACAATTACATACAATGGCAGATCTTCACCAAAATTTTTAGGGGAGCCAAAATAATATACTCAAAATTTATATATTTAACATTATTGTGACTAATTCAATAAAAATGAATACATAATCTAGTATATTTATAGTTATCAAAGAAATTACACATATGTAAAGGAATGTCTATTGTTTTTTCATCTTTTTGAACTCATGTAATTGAATTATAATTAAATTTTTCAGTTAACCTTTTTCGATGTAAATAACCATATTATTTGCAAAATATGCATCTTCCATTTTATTAATGTGTATTTGATTCCAAAAATATTCACAAGCTTTCATTTCATTGTTATGCGATAAACAACCATATTATCATGTTTTCATCTTCACCCGTAGTTTCTATCAATTTTAAAAAATAAATTTATTCTTTTATTTTTCGTTAATATACCTATTTAAAAAATAGTTTAAGACTAAAAAATAATTTATCATAATCTAATAAAAAGTTGAGAGACATAATTACTAAAAAAAACTATAATAATCAAGTTACAATTAAAAATCGACTATGAAAAATCACATAGTACATTGTTTCTTCTTCTATATTAATAAAAAATTAATATACAAAAAGATCATGAGATAAAAAATAATGCTAAATGTTAAACGAATAATTTACTATCAAGTAAGACGAGAGAAAGTTACCTTATTTATTTATTTAATAATGGAAGAGAAAATATGAAAAAATGAGAATAGAAATACCGAGTTTATGTCTAACTTTTTTTAGTAACAAAAGAAAATAAATAAACATGAGAGAAAAATACAACATATGAAAAACTCAAAAGACAATGGGTGAGAAAATAAAAAATATCTCAATAATTTTGTTTCTTTATATATTTGATTTTATATTTTTATTTATTATTGTACTTTATAAAAAAAATTATTTAATTTTTATTAATTTTGAATATAATATTATTTAATTTTAAAAATACAAATAATTTATATAATTTAAAAAAAATAATGAAAAAATAAATAAAAAAATTGGGGCTACCCTGCCAACCTCCGCCACTGATTACATATAAAACAAAATCAAAATTATGATTAGAAGATATCTAAATCTTCTCTAATCATCTTAAAAGTAAAGCCGATAAGAGTAATATAAATAGGCAAACATCCCAAAGTAGCAAAGGTTAGATTTTTTAAACTAAATCACACATCTAATAGATTTTTCATTTTAGATACTAGCTTAAGTGTTACACTATCTTCGGATATACCTTTATAACCAAGACCATAAAAAACACGGACATCATTTCAGGTTCACTCGTCCTTATATGTATTATTTAAGAATGATTTTTTTAGTTATACTTTATTTTTTTAATAATCTCTAAATCATGATATATCATTAATACTACAATATCAGAAATGCGTGAATATACGCTAGAACTCAAATTATATTTTAGTTCAAAGTCTATTTAATTTTAAATAAGAATATTTTAGTATGGAAAATTATGATGAATCTCAAAATACTTCACGGATCACTAGAAGATAATTACAACTTTTTGCAACTACTTCGGAACCTTTCGTAAAACGTGGGAATGAAATAGAAAAAGGTTTATGACAAGTTTGTTTGACAAAAAAATTAAGGGTTAAGTATGTTTTTAGTCCCTGAACTTTGACTCAAAATTGGAATTCGTCCCTGGTCGAAACTTTGATAAATTTTGGTCCCTAAACTTTAAAAACGAATGAATATAGTCATTTTAACCCAATTTTGTTAACTTTTTTTTAGGTTTCGAACGCATTTCTCAGTGAATATTAAGCCGAGAATGTGTCAAACGGTATAAACAACTCCAATATTTACTGAGAAATGCATTCGAAACCTAAAAAAAAGTTAACAAAATTGGGTTAAAAGGACTATATTCATTCATTTTTAAAGTTTAGGGACCAAAATTTATCAAAGTTTCAACCAGGGATGAATTCCAATTTTGGGCCAAAGTTCAAGGACTAAAAACATACTTAACCCAAAAATTAATTATGAAAGGATATGGATGTAACAAAAGTCAAATTTATACTAATGGTCCAAATCAAACATGGCCTTAAAAGAAGCAAGTTTAACTTTAAGTGAATTTCCTATATTCATAAGGCGACACTAGGGATCCTATATTTGTTTTATCGGCATAAAGTAGAAAGAATTGTTATTTAATATTTAAATTCTGTCTTCTAAATATAATGTAATTGATAGTGGAAACTAGGAAGATTTTATGACTTTGAGATTTTATTTCATGTATGCCACTAAGATTTTATAGCGGAAAGAATCTTAGTCCAAAAATGTTTGTTTTACTTTGTCTCTTAGTCAAATAATTTTTTAAATTTGCAAATATTGATGCGTGGATATATATTCTTAGGGTGGCGCCTCCTATTATAATTATATGTAGTTGGTATAACTAATACACTGTTGTAAAATAAGGATTTTATGACTTCTTTTAGGTCAATTATATGAATACAGTTAAAAAAAAAAACTTGTAACTATATTATACTTTTCTATATCAATATTTTTTATCAATATCTTAAGTGATTCATATTTATATATATATATATATATATATATATATATATATATATATATATATGAAATCCAAGTATGAGTCTAAGTTTTATTGAGTAAAAATAAAAAAGTTAAATACCATAATGATAAAGGCTCATCAACTTTTTGTCATCAGATTTTTTGTTAAAAGATACTTCTAAGATTGAATACTTGAAATAAGAAAAAACAAATTCATCCGACTTTATAACAATATTAATTTATTATTTCTAAAGTGGTTTTTGGTATATTTTTGAAGATTATTGCAAAAGACTACATTTTTTTTAATGATCTTACTTCACACAATTGATGTCACATGCAACAATCTTCTCTTCAATTGTTAGGATGGAGCGCTTACCATTAACCAAAAGCTATAACTTAGTCATGGAGTTACTCTTTTTACTTAAGAGTGTAACAGTCAAAACGCCATGATTTGACTCTGACCCGACCTACTAACTCTTTCTCACGAGACAATTGATATCACATGCAATACTTACGACCATTAATAGTTTAATATCAGGAACTTGAATATATGGTGGAGTGAAACTCATTATATTTTAGCTCAAAGTCTATTTAATTCAATAGCGGATTATAAGAGGGGCAGGCGGGTGTCTTGGCCCCCCCTATTTTTTTTTAAAAAATTTTTTACTTATGTATTTTATTTAAAAAAAATTTAAACTATGTATTTTATTTTAAAATGTTTTAAATTATGTATTATATATTGAAAATGTTGAAAATTCATGAAAAATTAATTGAATATATTTTTATTTATTTTATAAAGTACAATATTTAATATTAATAAATAATAAAACATAAATTAAATATAATAAAGAATTAAAAATAAAAAAATATTTTTTATTTTTTATTTTTTATATATTGTAGTGTTTTCTCACACTCATTTGTGTGTGTTTTTCGTTTGTTTATGAAAAAAAAAACAATTAGATACAAACTCATTCTTTTTGTTCTCATCTCTCTTTTATTCTCTTCTATTATCGAAGAAAAAAAATGTAAGTGTATTGTCTCACTTGAAGAAATATAAGTCTTTGATTTATTCATTGTTTGTAATATAGAAGAAAAAAGTAATGTATTATATGTTTTTTC
>Ga0209589_1005678_pt1:0-12500 | contig 21082 bp, 9 predicted proteins | sample CowpeawhiteBW_FD_187525 | JGI IMG/M metagenome (GOLD analysis project Ga0209589, IMG submission 187525) | Root nodule microbial communities of legume samples collected from California USA - Cow pea white BW (SPAdes) (version 2) | ecosystem: Host-associated > Plants > Roots > Nodule... | reverse complement strand
CTTCATAGAAAATATAATTATTATAGTTATTTCATTAATAATTACATAATGTCATTTTTTTTCTTTATTACTACTTCAAGTACTTCAAAAAAAAATTATAAAAACAATAAAATGATGTGTCATTGTGAATTAGGTTCTCTTGGAATGAATTGAGTTGGAAATACAACCAAAATTTCGAGATCATATCTTGTATGATATATGGCTAAAAATAAAGAGCTCTTTAAAGATAATTTCCGAAGTCTCTTTACATCACTTGATTATGAGTAAAATTAATAAATATTATGCACACAATATACTACTAAAAAAAAGGGTGTCAAACTAAACTTGCCATTGTCAGAGTTTTTCATTGAGTAGAAAATATTACCGATTTACTCATTTTATATAGTCGATTCATGTCTTGTAAGGTGAAACTTCACTCTTTTCACTCTGCACTCCTTTTCACTTCCTTTTATCTTCGTGTAAATTTATATAAATTCCAAATACAATTTATATACTTAAAAATATTTATTTTATATATTTCAATGATATTATGATCATTTAAATAAATATTTATCCTTTGTAGAACACAGATCAAAATACTAGATTGGGTAAATGCAGCATGTTTCATTCGTTGGCCAACCGCCAATGTTATCTGTCACAAATCTTGCAATACAAAGTGGTGACAGATTGACACTAGACCAGTTGAGAGAATGCCGTGATAGTAAGACTCATTCACATTCTAAAGATTTCATTCACAACTACTTAAGAACGATTGCTGCGTTCCTTAGAGCTAGGTATCTTTGAACATACTCATTAGGAAGAGATCTGATGATTTTGAAAACCTCCGTATTTGCGTACCGAAGATTAGTTCTAGGATCATGGTAAGGTGCCTGCAGCATAAAAAATTATAATTAATTAAACAGAGGTAAAAGCACATTCCACGCCAATGTATATATGCATAAATTCTTGAGTTAGCATGCAGCCAGATCAATTAACAAGCTGCTCAAATGAATACTAGAGTATGAGATCGCAATTTGACAACTTACAAAAAAGAAATAGATAAGACATCGAATATTTTTACAAATTCTGTAGAAGGCAGTTGAGAGTATTTTTACATATATACTAAGTAAACTACTGCATACAAGAAGAACTGTCCTTTAAGTCTTAGGGTAAAAATTTTTATTGCAAACACCAAATGGGCTACCAGTAATGATCGATCAGATCATATAATTGTAATTCAAAAAGTATATCACAACATACCTCAAAGCCAGTAATATCACAAATTTTCTTGCAGGGATGCATAGATGGAGGTGACTCAATATTCACATCTGCAAGATAACCCAAATTAAAAATATATAACTAAAATTCGTTGGCAAGGATGGCACACGTAAGTGGCAAACATACATACAAATAGCCAATATTGAAATACATTACATAGCCTCTGAAGAAACAAGACCTAAGTTGAATTCAAAGAGAGATTTAAGTAAACTGAAAGAATTTGCATTAGTACATTTGTTAAAGTATAAATACATGTATTTACATAAACTTAGTAGCTTGCACAGACTAGAAGATAGAGAATGAGAGAATATACAATAAACTGAACTGTTATTTTTCTATTCAGTTTGATCAGATTTCAAAGGGAGTATTTATGGGATGAAACTAACTCTAAGCTGTCATTACCGACTGAGGTAGTACTAGGCTGCCTGAAAGTCTATTATACTAACAGTGAGGTCCATACCGTATGTTCCATATCACAGTTCAACATAACTGACTAATAGAATAGCTTGCACACCAACCTATGCTGATTAGAGTGCTCAGTATAACTGACTGCAGTTAGTGAAAACAGATACTAAAGTGATTAGGACTGTAAACTATTTTATATTCAATCATTGATAATTTTTCATATTTTTTGCAACGAAAACAACTAAATTGATTCCTAGGAAAGTACAGACAGAGGGAATAATAGCTCACAATTGGGTTCATCAGGAGGGTAGTTCTGGTAATTCTCAGCTTGAATTATCTGCTTCAGATGTTTCCAGTGCCTGCCCCTGGCTTGGCCTTTAGGATATTTCTCGTACATTTGAACTTTCTTAAAACTAAGATAGCTTGGCAACACAAGCTCTGCATCCACCACTTCTGTCTCCATTTTACCCTTCATTAACATAGTAAACAAACTCTCATCATTAACTGCTTTCTTTTGAAACATTATAAAAAATAACATAGCATCAAAGAATCCTAAAATCACAAGGTCTTAAAAGCAAAGCACCATAGATGTCAACAACCTTTACAGGGAAGTTTTGAACTAGAATATAAAACCAAACCAAAATAAACTGCCAAAATAGTTTGGTTTGGAAAATAATCTAGTTTTTGGTGAATGGTTTAGGTTCAGAACCAGCTATAGGTCAGTTTAAAACAAAGTCAAAACCAGTTTATAACCTGAGAAAACGGGGTTTTCCAAGTGAAAACAAGTTGTGAACTAGCAAAAAGAATATTTCGGACCTGTTAGGTATAGTTGTAAGTTTCATGTTTCAAAAAATAATATTTCAAAACAAGACCCGTTCAAGTAAAATAGAGCTGAGTTGGATATTTTACTGAACTTTAAAACAATACAAAAGTACTGGTTTATTATTCGTATTCTTTTACATTTTCCTTCTTAATGTGCAAATCTCTCAATCCCTTCTCCAAACCCCATTTTCCCTCACTCTTTGATTTCCCATTCGAGGGCAGAGACGGCTTCGCGAACTCAGAAATAAAAAACCTTTATGATTTTCTAACTTTGCATTTAAAACTCCAGGGGACTACTCACCAATCGATTTGGTACTACGAGTTTATGTTAAACAGTAGGAAACCAAAGAACCAAACCTCGCCGATTAGGAGAAAAATAGGGAGGATATAGGTAAGGCTCTGAGAAGCTGAAGACTAACAACAACATTTTAAAAAATGAAAAGCAAAAAAGGTTGGAAGTGAAAATTCAGTTAAAACTAGGTCTGGTTTTTCATATTTCCAAAAGATACCATGCTGAACAGCGCCTTGGTCATTCGTGTGCAAAGGGGTTTTCTTAGTCTTATCCCTATAAATGCAATGCAATCGATCAAAATTATCTTCAACCAGACGATCTTTTCTAATAAATTGTAAGCCAAAAAAACCGCCATCTACATGGTTTAAGCCAAGGAGAACAAAATATATAGGTGAGTGTGAATTTTGTGGGTCTTGACAGTGTCAACATAAAACTTGAAACAGCAGAATAAAATTAATAAAAAAGAAATGCATATAACAACATTCATGAAATTAAAAAAGACAAAGAGAGAACTAAATTCTGAAATCTTGAAAAAGCGAAGCTCAAGAATATTGAACATATGAAGAACAAGAAAAGTCACACTGAGAACAAGAAGTGAGAAAACAAATAAACGAGAAAAGACGATTAGAAATGGAAGGAAGAAGAGGACTGAAAATTAAAAGAAGAAACCTGTTATGGGTCACCGGAAAAGCTTGCCGGAGAAAATAGAGCCGCAACAGCTCAGGTGGTAACCAGAAATGGTTCACCGGTTGGTTCAGAAGAGAGAAGAGGTGTGAAACCCTAGCTTTTCCACTGTAACACTTTCACGAAACTAACGACACAGAAAGAGAAAATGCGTGGTTCACGGATGATAATACAGAACCGTCGTCCACCCCCAAAAGCTCTGCAAGGCAATGACTGTTATTTTAATATTACTTTTATTTAAAGGATATATTGCAAAATATTATATATATATATATATATATATATATATATATATATATATATATATATATATGTATATAATTAAAACCAATATGAATATTGAATTTTAAGACCTATTAAATTGAATAATATAATAAAAAAATGCGAACACAATAGCGAACTGTACTTGATAGTTACTGTAGTTTTAATATTATTACTATGTAAGAATAATAGAACTTTTTTGTTAAAAAAACCTTTTTTGAAATATTATACCCAAATAAAATCAGTGTCAGAGGTTTTGGGAAAAATCTTTTAAATTAATTTTATTCATTAGTTTAATTATTTTATATGCTAGAAATAGTTTTTTTTATGTGTGTACTTCTAAAATAATAATTATTTATTTAAAAGATACTATAAATTAATATTAAAAAATTTAATGATACCTTAAAATCAATAAATTACTAAATTTGTTATTAGTAATTTAAAAATTGACGTAAACATTAAGTCATTGTTTTAGTTAAGTTGTCTTAAATTAGTTTATTAAACGCCCTTGAACCTGTCTTTTAAATAGATAGAACTTTCTTTTTGCGCCTTTATTTTTTTTTATTACAATATTTTCAATAATGGAATCTAGCGGTGTTATATAATGATTTATTTGCAAGAGCTTATAAACTAAGAGTTAAAATTTAAAAATAAAAAGAAAAAAAACACAAAGTTTTTATAGAAAGTATATCAAATAAGTAACTTTTAAGATTTTGTTTGAGTAACTTTTGTGATTGTAATTGCTCTCTACACCCGAATATTAAAATTTAGGGTTAAATATGTTTTTGATCTGTCAAGTTTTAGTGAATTTTGGAATTAGTCCTTCTTCGAAACTTTATACCAATTTAGTCCTTCATCTTTAGAAATGCGTAGATTTAGTCCTTTTACCAAATTTTGTTAAATTTAGTTGACATTTTAAACGTATTTTATAATAATATTTGAGTTAACATTGAAGCGGAAATGTGTCAAACAATGTAAACAATTCAAATATTCTCATGAAATGTACTTGAAACATTAGATAAACTTAACAAAATTTGATTAAAATGACTAAATTCACGTATTTTTAAAGATGAAGGACTAAACTGGTCAAAAATTTTAAAGAGAGACTAATTCCAGATTTCACTGAAACTTGAGAGACCAAAACAATATTTAACCTTAAAATTTATTAGTGTGAAAACATGGATATTTTTTGAGATGATTTTGGTCTTTAATAAGAATTACCTTGATAGATGATCCAAGTTATCTGATTGGGGTTATTTGGGTTCAAAATTCCACAAAACAATTGTTTCGAAAGTTACTTGCAATTTGTAGTCTATTCACATTTGTAAATTTGTTATTTTGTTTAGTTCTACATTTTTTTCATTTGTATTCTCTATAAATATACTAATTTATTTTCAGCCTTTAAAATTATATTACTTTTTACTTTTGCATCAATTATGTATTTACGATGGAAAAGTTTCCTAATTGCCAGCATTTCCAATCCCCGTTGTTTTTGTTTTTTGAAGTTAATACATTGTAAATTATTCTACAATCAACTAATTAAAATCAGTTTACATATTTTTTTTTAAATTATTTATTACTAAAGGATAACATTATTATCATGCTGGAAAAATCATTATCGAGCTAAAGTGAATGAGAAAAAAAAAACATGAAAAAAAACTGATATTTTTACAAGCACCATTACCAAATCCCAAAATTTACTTGCTCTCACCCATGATGAGATTGTGAAAGTATCTGAGATCACTGTTCCGATGTACTTTTCCTCATCCCAATCAATGAGTTAAACTGTAGTTTGAAGCTTGTCAACATAAAAATTAAACAGTGTGTTTGATTTGTTGCTCAAAAAGACGTTGAACATCAACCCAACATTTTCTCCCTGTTCAGATGTTCAGAAAAAAAGCTGTTTAATTTGATGATTGAAATCGAGCATGCACTAAAGCTTATGACCAAGAAGAGATGGCCTATAAAACACATGGCTTTGCGCAATCTCAATGCGGTCACGGGGATCATTCGTGGTTTCATCTCTTAATGCTTGAAGAATGGCCTGGGTTGGATATTCCCTGCAGATCAAGGTCAAAAACCAGTGAAAAAGCTAGTTTAAATAATTGAATTCTGTTCTCACATTTTTCTTTCATGCAAAGGTGAAAAATGAGGTAGCAAAATGTGTTACCTTGCTATCAAAATTCTGTATAACACCTTCAAGATGGGACAAAGCTCCACTGGGGCTACATGCTTGTTTTCTTCAGGATTTAGGACGTTTAAGCTGGAGTGACTAAGTAGCTCATAGAAGGCCCTAACAGCAGAAACTCCCTAACATGCAAACCAGGTTAATTATTCACAAACAGCAATGTCCAAACTTTAAGAAGAAAAAACTAAGTTTTATTATTTTCATTTCTTGACTAAAAATATTACACATAAATAGAAAGGGCTGAAAAAAGGATAAAAGTCTTTCAACAATAAAATCTGAAAATAACTTCAGAACTTCGCTATTTTATAATTATTCTTTCCTAAAATAGAATAGCAAGTATTTCACCTAAAATCCGACACCTCCCTCCAGTCGGAGCATAGGTCCAGTCGGAGCATAGGTCTAACACGTCCAACTTGCTTACAAATTATTCAAAACTAGGCTTGGGAAGCACTTTGGTGAAAACACCTGATATTTGTTTGTTAGAGGTAACAAATGACAACCAAATAACTCCAATCTTCTCCTTGATGAAGTGTGACTTCCTTGACATTTGTATATGGGCATCCGAAACTCTTGAAGAGTTATTTTCAGCAAAGCATATCACACATCCCACTAGCCAAGCTCTATATTCTTGCTTCTGACAAATTCCTTGCTACAACATTTTGCTTCTTATTTTGCACCGGATTTTCCCAAACATATGTCCAATATCCAGAAGTGAATCTCCTATTAGTTACTAAGCCTATCCAATGTGCATGAGTATATACCTCTATATTCTGTTATGGAGTCTTCTGAAAGAATAAACGCTTGCCTGGAGTAAATATCAAGTATCTAAGGATCTCATATACTGCTTCATGATGCCTTTGAGATGATGAATGTATAACTATATATCTTTCCTTCTTATCATAAAGCTTATGATTGGGATCATTTGGAGTGTCTACTGGTCCACACCACTCATTCTTGCTTCCTTAAGAAGATCAAGAACATACTTCTTTGTGACACCATAATCCTCTGTTTTAAATGAGTAACCTCCATACCGAGGAAATACATAAAGGATCCTAGGTCCTTGTTTTCAAATGTTTTTGACATGATGTCTTCATGCAGTTCATTTCAAACACATGATCTCCTACAAGAATTATATTATCAGCCACATATACTGTTAATATGGATATCTTGTAAATGTTCGAAGAACATTGTGTGATCACCTTGGCGTTGTGCGTACCCATGACTTTGAAGTAAACTCGGTGAATTTCTCAAACCAAGCCCCTGGTGACCGTTTTAACCCATTACCAGCTTGCACACTTTTGTGCCAAACTTCTCTCCGTATCCTGGAGGGGCTTCCATATATACTCTTTCATTAAATCTCCAATGAGAAAGGTATTTTTGACATCTAATTGTCCTAGGGACCAGTCAAAAGTGGCTGCAAGAGATAAAAGAACTCTAACGGAGTTTGGCTCAGCAACAGGGCTCAGAGTAATCAATGCCATATGTGAGTGCGTGAACCCTTCTGCTTAGTAACTAATTGTAAACACCCATTTGCAATCTATAGTTAGTTGGCTTCCCTCCTTGTTGGTGAACTAGGACAATTAAGCAGTAAAACTTTATTTCCTCCACTGAGAATCATCAGAAGATATTACACATAAATAGAAGACTAAGGGCTGAAAAAAGGAAATTAATAAAATCTGGAATCTCCTCTTTAAGCAGATCTCTAGGATATTAAAAAAGGAAAAAATCCTTCAACAATAAAATCTGAAAATAATTTCAAGTCTTCCCTATAGTCTGAAATAATAATTTCAGATCTTTGCTATTTTATAATTACTCTTTCAAAACTAGAATAGCAAGTATTTATCCTAAATAGCCGACAAAATCTTTTAGTTTATGAAGCAAGATTATTACATTTTCCCTTCACGTTTTTTCTTCTGTAAGTGCTTATAAAGCTTGTCCAATAGAGCCTTAGTTCAAATTTAAATTTTATTCATTTTCAGTTCCTAGTTTTAACAAAAAAACAATGTATTTTGTCCCTCACCAGTCATGAAGGACTAGAGGCACGTAATTTTTCAATTATTACGGTTTTAAGAAAATTAAATAAGGTTTTATATTGTTATTACCATAGCAGTTGCGGTTTTATTGCAATCCTTGAAATTGTAAAAAATGCAGCTTATGCGGCCACCAATCCTAGTCATATCATAGACTTTTTTTAAAACCTTGGAGATTATTATAAAGAAAATAACATAGTTATAGGGATCAAATGTATATTTATGACTAATGACTAATTCTTCCTTCTTTCTTATCTGACAGCATGACAACCATTATCCCCAACTCACAAACATGTTGAAATTTGAATGTACAAAATCTATACCTGAATCATCCCCTTGCCCTTGATATTGTCACCCATTTCAAGATTCAATTCCCCTTTGGCCAACTTCTGTCCATACCATGCATTACGACCTTTCAACAAAGTTACATAAGTATCAGCCAAAAGTGGCCCTGCAAGTTTCTCTGGTTCTTCTGCCAATAGATGAGTGATAAATATCATCTCTGAAGTACAGTGAGCAAAGTATACCGACTTGCTGGTGGCACTTTCATTTGTTAAAGCAGCAACCATTCCTATTAAATAGAAATATCATGAATACAGTTTATTAAATGTGATATATCAAAAGAGGTTGCTCTACCTGACAGAAAATTCATTCAAAGTTCAAAACATTAAGCACCACTCAGAAATATAAATAAACACCTAATATTTAGTCTCTAAGACCTCTCAAGTGATATTAGGCAAAGGTAAATACTCAAGAAGAGTCAAGATGGCAGACACTAGGAATCGAAAAATCTTCTAGTCAAAAAATTGCCACTGGTGTGATGCATCCACTATCTAATGAGAAGGATTTCTAGATATAAATTGTCTTCACAATGCTAAAAAGCACATGATGAATTGCCACTCTTACTTACATCTCTACCCCCGGACCCCACCTTTGCAATACTCAAATCAAATAATAGCAATTCAAGCACGCACTATAACCAACGGGCAAAATCCAACACAGACAATATTTTCCCCTGATGCTCTATCTTCTCAATAAAGCCACAGCGGATATTATCTATTTCCTGCTTAAAGTAGCATTTAGGTACTGCTTCTATGAAGCTGTTCTTTATGATCTATAGAAATGTAAGAAGAAAGTGATGAAATTACCAGCTCCAATAGCATATACATTTTTTAACCCACCCATGATTTCATGGGTAACAAGATCACCATTATCCCACACTATAAAATGAGGCTGCCTCAAAAACTTTGCCAACGGTTTCCTCCATTTTCCTGCCCCACATATCCGAGCATTAGCATATTCTTTGTTGAAAATTTCCGAGGCAATGTTGGGTCCTCCAAGATAAAGAATGTTCTCCAAGGGTACTCCAGCTGCAAGTAAATCAGGCAATGATGGGAATTCGATTAAACATGGATGTCAAGCACCATTACAAAAATAAGCACTCCAGAAAAAATATCAAGATTTTCCCCACAAACAGAAATGTTTCTTCCATTACAAGGTTCAATTACATAATTTTCTATTGAATGCCAAAATGTGACAATGAACAAAAATCAAATATTCAACGTATCAAACATCATTTATAGATGTATATCAAGAACGGAAATCACTTTTTAAATTTTATTAAACATAATCTCAGTATTTTGAGAGAACCAAGCAGATCTCTTAGTCCATGGCTACAGGGCAAGCAGATCTCTTGTCCAATATCACAATATTCTATTTCTAAACAGCTATTGAATTGCACGTCCCAAAATGTGCTTTCTCATTTTCTTTTGCACAACAAATTACTTTCCCATTAACTAAGGATTCAATCCTTCAAATCAATGTTTTAAATACCGGACTGAATAGGTCAAATCAACTAATGAGACCATGAACCAGCCAATTTTTTTATTAAGTAGCAGGAAAATCCACAAAGGAATGTTGCAAACAAGGAAGAAAAACACAAGAATAAAGAAAAGAAGCAAGTGAGACAAAGATTTCCAGTTGTCACTGGGTCTTATGGTTCCCACATCATATTCAAATAGACTCAATATTCTCACCAAGCGTCTAAACATGGACAGAAGGGTAAAAAGAAAACAATTTTTTTATGAACATGGTCAGTCCATTTTTAATCAATAAATATAGGAATGCTGGTACTTTAAAAAGACACAAGAGAAAGGCTATCAATGGTTAAATTCTTCAGGACAATGGACAACCTTTCCATGCTTGTTTCAACTATTCAATACTATGCCTTGGTTGTATTTCATTCCCTTATTCACAAGCGTGTTAGGAAATATTACAATATCCACAGAGAAAATGAAAGAGGATAGATTTTATTCTTACTGAAATATTCAGTACAGTGCACTTTGGATTATATACACTCTACAAAGACTGCATACCAAGTTAAGACTACTGTGCAGCACTAATGTGACAATAAGAAAAACTGTTACAACAAACTGAACCATTGTTGTAACTTCCTGAAAACAGTTACGTAGACAATGATCACCTATAACAAAGACTATCTTAAACACTAACAGGAAATCATATAACTAGGCTTGCCTCCACAAACAAGTAAAAGGTTATAGTGTTTTGGTAGTGCAATAGAGAAACCAAACTAGGAACAGGAAATTGGCTTGGTCGGAACCATACAAATTCAAATAAAACTATTTAAATATGCTAAAAGAGAACTAACTTAGCTTTACATACGTTTTACATTGCCCCGCTGAAATGCAGATAGAAAGAATGGAAACTTTAGAGTGAATGACACTTAATCAATAAAGCAGATAATAAAATAAATGTAAATGTATCTTACTTGCTCGATTGATCATTAGAGTGGGAGTTATAATCCGAGGCTCAGTGCCCAATTCAGCCTCTACACCTTTCGCCAAGGATACAATGACAGGGGCAGTGATTCTCTCTTTCCAGTACTTACTAATTTCCTCAAAGACCTCTAGAGTTTCAGTTGATGGCAAGCCATTAATCACAATATCAGCATCCCACACAGCCTCCTGCAGGTTTGTCACAACCTTCAGAGGGCAAAGAGGGGTATCTATCATATTCAAACAAAACCCATCTTTCAAAATCTCATCCGCATGAAGTGTTCTATCACCTAACCTAGCCTCAACATATTTCAAATACGCACACCTCCTAATGAGCCTCCTCAGTACATCCTCCCTTGAATTGATCACCTTGAACAATTGTTCAGCCGTTGGCCTGTCAACAGCTCTTCCCGGTCTTCTCCATATCCTTATCAAAACCTTTTCTCTCAAACTACCATAAGCTTCCTGCAACATAGCAATAAATACACTGCCCCAAGCACCAGCTCCAACACCAACTATTCTTAATGGATCACCCTCCACTTTCCCAATAAGCTCACGAATCTCATCAACCTTTTCTTCTAAACTACCACCATTTACATTCACAAGAGAAAAATTTGAATGTGCATTCGTAATGCTTCCAACCATCTTCCTTCCAAATATGACACCGATAAACACCTCAATGGTTAAACCCACAAATTCTGACAGATTTGCCAACAAAATCTCTCTATTTTCTAATAACCCCCTAAATCCTTGTAAAAAACCTCATTCAAGATTGCGAGTTCGAACCTTTAACGTCCAATTATAACTAAAACAAACAACCCCGCCAATCACAGCATCCAGTAAAAAACACAGAACTATCTTACAAAATATTCAGGAATATCGAACTGGCAATAATGGCAAGATTAAGCGATTATATAACCCTCAATGAGCAACAACAACTAGTTTCTTTCCAGCACTTCTCTCTTCAAAACATGCACAAAGAAAGACAAGCAAGAAACCTCAAATCTAACAGTTTGGTAAACCAATCGAAAGAGAAGTTAACAAAAGAAACAAAGTGGGCGAGTACACCAATGCCTTGTCAATTTGGTTTTGCGTGGAAAGGTGGAATTCAAAACGTGCTTTTGAGTGTCACTTTCTCTGGGAAGGGGAGAAGGGGATTAAGAAAACGCGGATCGTTAGTCAACTCCCACAGAAAAAGGGCATGTTTGTCACACCAAAATAATTCCTATTTCACCATACCCAGAACACCAAGGATATGAAATTATTTTATTTAAAAAAAAAAGTTTATTCATTACTAATCATATTGAGATGAAATTATTTTATTTAAAAAAAAGTTTATTCATTACTAATCATATTGAGAGTAACTTAATTATTATTATTATATTCTAATCAAATTCTTATTGAAAACTCACAACTTTCTGTCGATATATAATGGGATTTGTGATTTGGCACATATTTTAATTGATTATGTTTTAAAATTTTAATATTTTGAACTTCAAAATTATTATTTTTTATAAAAAATACTAAATAAAATTACCACTTCAGAACAAATAATTATACATTTCAACTTCATAACATAATATAATATAAAATATGTTCATAACATAATACTTCATTATTATTCAATGGTGAAGGAGATAAATAAAGAATCGAAAAAAAAAAAGGTGATTTAAAGAAGTATATATAAAAGAAATATTTTTCATTGGATGGAAATGAAGAAAACAATTATATATATATATATATATATATATATATATATATATATA
>Ga0209589_1005675_pt1 | contig 21085 bp, 6 predicted proteins | sample CowpeawhiteBW_FD_187525 | JGI IMG/M metagenome (GOLD analysis project Ga0209589, IMG submission 187525) | Root nodule microbial communities of legume samples collected from California USA - Cow pea white BW (SPAdes) (version 2) | ecosystem: Host-associated > Plants > Roots > Nodule | place: USA... | reverse complement strand
TATATATATATATATACCTGCTTCCTAACTGGGCATGTTGGTGCAACTGTGCAACGATAGTATGCCCTCGGGCATGGATTTCCCTTTGCAATCTTCTGTCCATATTTCCTCCATTGACACCCATCATTCATCTGTTTCAAAAGGACAATATTAGACAACAAAAATAATAGATTACAAGAATGAAAATATCAGTGCAGTCATGTTTGATAGTTTTCACAAATACTAAGAAAAAAATGTCACTTCCATTTTTCTTTGAGAAAACTATTGTTTTTACCGTTTCTTACACAAGATTTTGAAAACAGTTAAAAACAAAGTAATGTTTTTATGAGTATTTATCAAACAAAAGGTAAAAGCAAAACATTTTCTTTGATACTAACCGTGGGAGTCTCACATCTAGCTCTCACAGACACCCTTGCTCTCTTGGCTGGCATTTGATCTGAAATGTCGGTATTCACATTTATCACTTTTGCTGATTGATTTGTTGACAAAGTTCCCTCTGTCACCGTTTCCTTTGGTTCTTCTGAGCTGTTCATCGGACTCAAATCTGACACAACCTCCATCTCCAACAAGTGTTTGGAGTCTAATCCAAGAGTAAGGTTGGGTCCAACGTTTTCTTCTGTCGGTTTGTTAAAGTCTCCGATTCTTGCCTCCTTCTTAGGCTCCGTTGGACTCCTTCCAAGGCTAAGTGAGACAAACTCAGGCTCTTCGCTTTGATCATCATGGGAAGTAGATGAATCAAGCACACCCTTGTTTGGAACATCTTTGTGAAGGATGTCAAAGAAACGGAGTTGAAGGGAGTGGTAATCCTTTTCTACTCTTTCCAGCGTCTTCTTCAATCTCTCATTCTCTTCCCTCACCTCACCCATTTCAGTTTTAGCAGATTTGACTTTATCTTCCTAGATTTCAAAACCACATAATTACAATAATCAGCTATTTGATTCCTCAATTTATCATCCACACAGACACAACATAGCACAAGACATAACTACTTTTCAAAGACAACCAAAATTCGACAAACTTAGGTTTATGTTTGATTATGTAGAATCAAAGTTAAAAGGATATTCATGAGTACAAGATAAAGAAAAATTGTTCAAAAATAGTACAGTTTTGACAAGAAGAAAGAATTGGGAAGGAAAAGAAGTAGCATATATATACCTGTGTAACTCTCTTCTCTTCTATCTCTGGACTACTAGGGCTAGACATGTTTTGCTTCAATTATTACTATTTCTCTGGCTGGTAGAACACCCTCAATCTCACACAGATATAAATGCCATAAACACACAACACATACCCTATATAGTACAAACCAATCGACTAAAAGTTAGACACGGTATACAAAGACATTAATTAAACAAATACAAATCCCGGAGCTCTCTAAGCCATTACGAAGCCACCCCTTTTAAAATGTCAACACCGAATTGCTAAGATAATTTGTGGGAGTTTTTTATTACTTATTGAAAGGTTAAATTAATTAATTAGTCTCCCAAATGTGAGTCATAAGGAGAAATTTGACACACAAATTGTGCATTGATTATTATTATGGTTGAAGCTTGGTGGTGGTGAGAAGACGTCACATGGGTATGTGGTCAAAGTTGTAAGATGTAACGAGTTATTAGCCATGGCGGCGAGTGAGACCTCTGAATATTTGTCAATGGTGAAGCCTTATTACGCGGTCCATACGCTTCATGCTTCTAAACTATTGCTCTGCTGTCCACTCCCATTGACTGGCTTTCCATCAATGCATTGCCACAACACCATGAACAATTAATTCCAATATAGTAATATGCTTTTTTAAATCCTTTTATGATCAACTTGATTAAACAATTAATACTCCTTCTCATCTTCATCTTTTCCACGCCCTTGGAGTGTTTAAGAGTTACTTTGTTAATTAGGTAGGTACCTATTTTGTTTAGGAGTTAATATTTCATCTAAACTGGATTATAACCTCTAGAATAGAAACACAAAATATATATGTATTTTTGTTGGAAGTGGATTTTAAGCTTAACTCAATCCCACAAAACTCACGCCGAAGTATATTAATTTTGTGAGGGAGATAAGAAACTAGTGGATGGTCCGTTAGTGGTCCGAGAATGTCCAAGAAAATTCGCTAGGATAGGCTTTAACTTAGCTTTGATACCATATTACATATTAAAAGTGGACTTTAAGTCTAACTCAACCCCACAAAACTGACTTGTAAGGTAACATCATCCTTTCAGGTAAACAAATTTCATTATTCGGTTTTTATACTATATATATACGATCAAAGAACCATTATTATTTCAATTTTAGTCTGTAAACCAGTTCTTTTCGTATAAAATTAATATATACCAAACATGATGAACTAAGTTTCAAAGGTTGCAAACAAGGGTCACAGACAGCACAACTATACTGCAAAAGAATATTTAGTTTTGAGTTGTTAAATTAAATCACTGTCATTGTTACATGTTAAGTTGTTCTTTCCAATCAAACATTGTATGTCTATCGGTGCATTACAAAGAAGCTACTTATTTATATTATGTTTTTAAAACAACGTCAATGTTCGGTTAACTAGGTGCTTTATTAAAACTAAGACTAACCTCGGGATCTGATTCAATTGTTTTAGATACAGTCAACGTCAAAAACGAAAGGTAGATGTGTATTTTATACAAAACAATGTTATATATAGGTCATGTAATAATATAATGACAGAAGAAAGATAAACAAAAGAAAAATGCAATGAAAGAAAGATAAGGTTGTGATGTCTGTATATGAATATCATTATTACAAGTGTCGTTTGAAACATATTAGAAAATAATTTGGATATGTTATAAAAACTCATAATGGTGTCAACGTGACGATTAATAAGCTTATGGTGTGAATGCATATATACAAGTATGCATCAGTTAACCGTTAAGTAACTCCATGCGTTTTTAAGGGTTTATTAGATTAAATAACGATGAGAGAGTCGCGTATTAATTAACCACTGAATATTAATTTCAACCCTATGGGCATAGGATATTAATAAAGATGCCTCTTCGAAATATTCCCTTTTTATATATTATGCAGTTTTAATTAATTTGATTCGTTCAAAGCCAAGGGTCAACCAGTATTACTTGTCAAAGGGTTAGCATGTCCTTCTGCACCTTTTCACTGGTCTTAAGTTATTGTTAATGATGATCTTAATAGGTTAATAAGCTACCCTAACCCCTCTTTTCCATGACCTATTCCATGTTTGAATATGGTCCCAAAATGATTTTTGTTCTGTTTCAGCCCCAAAATACTGAACTTTTTATTAATGTTCATCTAACACGCTAACGTCTAAGTGTCATTGCATGCATGGCAAAAGACACCGCATGTAATGAGTCAATTAGTATTTTTTTTTTTGGGTGGTATTTTGACACCATTTGACATTGTTATTTATTATTATTCATTTTCTTTTTTTAAAATATAAAAATTAATTCTTAAGATTATTTTACCATTTTAAGAATTGTCAAAAAGTTGTAAAATGATTTTAAAAAAAATTCCATTTAAGGAAGGATTGTAGTGTCACTAAGTGATATGCATGGCCATTTTCGAAAAAACAAAAACAAAATTAGAAACATCAATCACAAACTATAAACCTTAAACTCCCAGAAAAAATGTCGAGTTTTGCAGAATCGTTAAAGTAGGTTGAGTGTTTACCGCATCTTCAAAGGGTTAGGAGCTTTACTTTTCATTTTTTTATATATTTCGTAACTTTTAAAACATTTAAATATATTAAATTTGAATTTTTTTTATATAATTTAAATTGTTCCTTTCTTAAATATTTCAATTTGAATAAAATAATTTAATTTTGTTAAATTTTTCATTAAATATTTCAATTGCCATCAAATATAAAAATTTTATTTAAATATTAAATAATTGTTAATAAATTTTAAATATCAATTAATAATATTTTAATCAATATTAGTTATGTTAATTTGTAGTTAAAGTCTACAAAGCTTTTTCTCGTGACATTGAGAAGGATTTTTCTCAATTAACATTAGTTGAAATTGTTTCAGTTCATTTTAATTACAACTATTTTACATTGACATGAATCATATTTATTTTTATGTAATTTATTGGTTTGGGTATCTTTTGTCAACTAACTCTCCAGCTTAGCTGAGATGACCTCAGTAACCCATAGTACAATAATAATGTATTGATCAAATAATTTTTAATTAAATTTTATATGTTAAAAAATTATTATTATTATTATTATTATTATTATTATTATTATTATTATTATTATATAACCTTGGCCTATAGCTTTACATATACATATTAAAATAGTATTTTCCTATTATTTATTAAAAACCAGTAATAACAAGTAATTTATAAGATAACTATGTAGACAAATAAAAGTATTAATGACAAATATTATAGTTTGAAAACAAGGATATTCAAACTCCTTTAAATTTTGAAGTCATTATTTATGTAAAAAAGGAAATAATAAAGATATATAAAATAAATATCAATATATAAATTCATAATTTCTTTATTTAATATTGAAATTTTAAAACGTATGCAAAATATTGTTTAAACTGCAGTCAATAACTTCATTGTACATGTCAATAATTCACTAATAATCCGTTAAGTTTATTCAAGAAAAAGAAAAGCAGAAAATGTTAAAGGAAATAAATGAATAAAGAAAGACTGAATTACACATTTAACATTTGAACCAATTACTCGAAGAAGAGGAAGAGAAAGAAGTAGAAAGAAAGTAACTTTCTTTAAGTACAAAAGAATATAATAAATAAAGTAAAATATAAAAAACAAACATTAGATCAACTTCATGATAAAGTTTAAATGTTTATTTTATTTATTTAATTAAAAATCTATTATCCAGAAGAAAACAAAGATAAGTTTAAAAGTAAACTTTAAAAGTAAAAATGAATATAAATAATATGTTTTGTTATTTGAAATCAAAAAAATATTTATTCATATTTTCATTACAAAAACTATAATTCTCAAATTGAAATATAAGATTCTCTTCTTACCTTTCCTCCCCAGTTTTCATTATACCAGATGTTAAAAGCTTATTGTTAATGGTATTTTGCCTTTCTTCTCCCTTTCTCTACTTACCGAAAGGAAGATGCAACTGTCTGGGCTTTGATAAAATAAAAAAATTCCGCAGACAGAAAAATTGCTTCCTGCATCTCATCAATTTCATCATGCACCCCACTATTTGTTTTAATTTCATTCCTACCCTTATGGATTACTATTACTCGAACAATAGTGGTGGTGGTACATTTTTTCAGATTATTATTTTCGAAATTGCAGTATATAATATAGGAAAAATAAATCTGAGTTAAGTGTACCGCAGAAAAGATGGTTGCAGAATTTTGTGTGCATCGGAAAATAAAACCCAGACGTAAAAGTTTATTTTTCAGAAAATAATTTTGAAGTGAAAAAATTTGGATTGCACTCTCTCTTCGTCTCGGTAGGTCATGTAAAGAGGTTTTATATCCATTGAATTTGAAATAAGGACCAACAAAGTAAGAAATCTTTTCTCCATTTTTTTTATAAGTATTGTCTTTGATTTAAATATAAGTTTAGAATGAAAAGATTAACAATTATTGTCGTAAGAAATTACTTTAGCTTAATCCTATGAGTCGGGTGACACTTTTTTATTTTAAAAGATAATGATACAATGACTTACTATATTTTGTCTTTTTTGTTATCTACTTAATTGTCACTTGGTGTGGCATTAGCAATCTTTTTTTTTTTTTAATTTTTGTTCATCTGTGTGATGTGACATTTGAAAGAAGACGTGAGTCGCATTTGAAGCGGTTCATTTGGATTTAGTGTTGAAGTGGATTTCCTAAAGTGGGTTCGCACGAAAGAAAGTTTTCGTTTCATCCTTAGTAAACCATTCAAAAAATAAATTTCGGTCATTGGATAACATTCAACTGTTTTCGTCTTTAGTTATTGTTTGAAAGACAAAAGGTTTGTCGACCTCATTTGTATTCATTGTTTCATGTTTTATCTTTGGTAACTCGTCACCAACATAAACAAGTTGCAGAACTTTTAATGGCGCGTTTGGAAGAAGAGCAACACGTTTTTTTATTCCTTTTGAAAGCAACCAAAGTTTTTTGTTTGGTGGCGGTAAGTTATTCATTTTTTGCTCGGAATTTGTGGTGTAGTTGGTGTGTCCTTCACTGAACCCTTTGTTCCTATTTTGGTAGTTTTTTTATTTTAGGGTTTTTAACATTCTTATTTCAATTAATTATGATGATGTGTTTTTCAGTTTAATTATGGGATTTTTGAGTGTGTGTTGTTTGTTACTTATTACATATTAGTGTGTTGGTTGTTGGTTATTTCATGTTAGTTGAAATTAGTGAAGTTAGTGAAGGTAGCATAAATGGGGATGTAGTGATATAAGTCAACTACGTTAGTTGTTTGTCACATATATTTTGATTCTATTTTCACATATTTGGATCTAAATTTTTTGTTTTATTATCTTTGTTTGCGTATTTTGTTTGGGTATTCTTGTAAAATAAAATGTATTAGTTTATTGAATAAAAAGTTAACTGTGGATAAAAACTTTGTATCGAAGAAACACCTTTTTGGTGATTATTTTGTTGAATAATATGTCAAAATCTTTTAAGTCAATTAAGTAATTTATGGGTGAAAAGAAGAGGAACAAGTCCTTCAGAATGAAAGTGAAGTACAAATCCGTTACACTAAAGAATCCAGTTATTAACTAAAGGAACAAACACAACATGGATGGTACGTGACAAAATCGAGAGATGAAGGAAAGAAAGATGAAAGAAAAAAAAAAACATTTAAGTTTACATATAAGTAGGTAATTACATTTAATAATAAGTTGTTATTTTAATTAAGCTAAGAGATTTAAGATTGTTTCTAATAATTGTGTCATGTAATGAAATTCATTAATCATACTTTGGTAGTTGTTATGTTTAATGCATGTACTTGAAAAGCTGAGACAAAAGAGAGAATATTTTCAGAAATTGTTAACAAACATGTTTTAGAAAGATAATTTTGAGACTATCAGAAAAGATTTTTCCTGTTACATACTCTGGATTCTGGTTTCCAATTTGCAATTTCAAGCACCTTCTCATTCTGCATTTTGCAGTTCGGTGAGGTAATGAATCATTTAATCCTTCTCCTGGTTATTTTATGTACATTACAATAATAAACGAACCAAAAATAAAAAATGGCGCAGTTAAGTGCCTCATGCTCCTCATAAGAAAATGAAATACTAAAATGGTAGTACTACCACAGAGAGAACATGTTTGACTAGAGGACAAAAAGATGACTTCAAAAAACAGAATGAGACAATGATCTACAGCAACATTTGACCACAACAACAGGAAAAGTGTTGGATGACAAAACAGAGTTAGTTCTCCACAATCTTTGGGCCGCTGTACATCTTTACCGCTACTTGAAGATTTTCAGGTTCCTCCTTCTCTCGTAGCCATTCATATGTTTTCCTTTCTTCCTCTGGTATGGATATTCCATCAACTGAAATTTCCAAAAGATTCAAATCATTTGATGTCATCAACATCTTCATACAGAGTTTTGACAAAGGATATGAAAATACCTGAATAGGTGGAGAAGGGAAAATTCTGGTAGTATGTGCAGTGTCTGCCATCAGGATCAGAGTATGGAGGACCAAGCACATCTAGAACTGCACAAGCTGTAACTGCAGTGAACCAATGCATGTTGCCTCCATCAGCAGGATAAAGAATGGAGGGGTCACAAGGAGCATTGAATTCAGCATCAACCTTAACTTTCGCCAATCTTACATCTGATGTCTGGGTTGCTACAATCACAAACACAACATTCAAATTATTCTTGTACATTTTAGTAACCAAGCAGATTGAACAAATTTGCTTCAGTCTGTTCTGTTCAATTGTGAACAAATTTGCACATATCTTTTGTAATTAATCTATATATAAACCAATAAAATACTCACTTTCTGATTGTTTGACCATGTGAGGAGGCAAGTCAACTGCCCAATCATAAGATTTGATGTGCATAGTTCCAAAAAGAAGCTTGCTGAAAACAGTCATTCCTGGGTGATTGTGAAGAGGAATAACTCCAGAAGGTGGCAAGCAAAATATTCCCATCTGAAATAATAAGAAAATAAGAATAAAATGATAAACTGACAAAAAAATTCTCCAAAAAACACTTTATGAAAAGAAAAATATTACTAGAGAGTTTAATAATCATACAATGTAATTATTTCAGTAATAGAATGTAATGTTAAAATAATTAATTTGTAATGTAAATTAATTTATAAACAATTATTTTTCTGTTACTTGCTTTTTGATTCTAAAAAAGAAAATATTCAGAGAAGTTATAAATCATGAATAGTTTAATTACCGAGAATTGTTCACATTTATAAATGTGCAGGTATGTAATTTTTGGAGTTCTTCGAGGGTTGTTTGTACTGAAATATGGCATATCAGGTCTCAAGTCCAGGTCTTCTTGTTTTATTTCACCTGCACAAAGACCATTCATATAAAGTTAATTAAAGAAAATGTATAAAAAAATGGAATTAAATATTGGTAGATTTGTTCTACAGGTAATGAACTATCTGAGTCAATTCCAAAGAAACATTGAAAGAAAGTTAAAAATAGAAATAAATAAATAAACTGAAAAGGATATTTGATTATGCTTTGGTATTTTTAGCTTTTAAAAACTGGTCATAAAACTAAATTTTAAAGAGTATAGACTAGAAAAATATGAGAACGAATAATTAAAACTTGAAAGCAGAAAAACAAAAATACTTTATAAATATCCAGATTTTTTTTTCATGTAGTATATTTGGAATCAATTTTGTTCAACTATTTCTTATTTATTTTGAATTTTAAAAAATGATTTATAAACTAATTTAGGTATTTGCCCAAAATTAAAGGTGAGCAGCTGTATCCAGTTCCAGGAAATGCCAATAACAGGACAATTGTATTTATCAGAAAATTTCAACTCAATAATATGATGAAGGAGATTGATTATTTTCCAGGTAGTGACTAAAAATAGAAAATGAAACTTTTGTATAAAGGCAGCTATTTATTGTCATCCAAAATACTTGTTGGATAGTGTCATGATATATCCAAAATTATGCTACCATTGACAAGACACAACCAAAAAGTGAGGAACAAGTGTTAGGTATAACAAAAGACCACCTTATTAAGGATAATTGAATTCAAAATTATATGTTTATAGTCTTCCATGCGATAAATTGTCTTTTTATTTTAATATTTTAAAGAGAGAAATACCAAACTTCCAGCACCAGATAATGGACACTTGCATCAATACACATAGATAGTATAGAACACAAACCAAAAACAACTAAGCCAAAATGTGTTAGGTTGTTTTACCATACTCAGATATGAAAAAACAAATAGTAACATGTAAATATAAAATAAATTTTAACTACTTTAATTCTATTTAATGGTTTTATTTGGAAAAGATATTTTTCCTCTACATCTATAAATAATTCTTAATGTAATTGGATATATATATATATATATATATATATATATATATATATATATATATATATATATACACACTTATTCATTAGAAAATACTAAATGAATTAAACTAAAATGGTAATTAATATAAACATAATGAATTTTACTTGCATATTATATAAAAATCTATAAATGGATAACATTAAAAAAATAGTTAGAAATTTGACTAAAGTAATAACATAAATAAATAAACACATTTAAATATTGATTTTTTTTATTCCTACAAACATCATTCCCTATGGTAAAAGAAATATTAAATGTCCAAATCAAATGTTTTAATTCATAAAATGAATACTCCATAGATCTAATTCATAATGTGGTGAAAAATAAATTAAATTTTATGAAAATCTAATTTTAAAAAAAAATATTATTGTCACATGATATAGTTAAATTAATTTTTTTTTTATTTTTTAATAAATATGAAAAATTAATAACATAATAAATATTCTGTATAAAAAGTGCAGTGTGAATAACTTTTTTTTTTCCTATGCTGATGAAATCAGAGATAAATAAGCAAATCCCAAATGCTTGTAATTGTCAGAACAAGAATAGTCCAACACTACAAGAAAACAAAATAATGGATCACCCCACCAAAATAAAATGCAAAAATCTATCAAATTGAGGCATAGGTGACAAGCACTAGTCCTTCAGAGAGATAAAAAAAATCCCAAAAATGCTTCTTATTTCATGATTCAGTTGTAAGAAAATGTTAAATGACATTTTTCTATACTTGTATGTGAGTTTGAAATTATAACAATTACATTAAATGTGAAAGAAATTGCAATCAAGCCAGAAGTCTTAGGTTAGAATTGAAATTTCATGTTCAATACAAACCAACCTATCACCAACATGAAATCTCAATGAAAAGAATGCAATGAGAACACTCCACTGACCTAAAACAGAGAGAAGCATTTCAATGTGTTGAGGGGAAGGGACAATCCCAGGACCAGTAGAAGCAAACACTTGATTACAAGTCTGAAACAACCTCTGTCCCGGCGACATCTTCCTCAGACGATGTTTCCGATTCTTTCTCGATTTGTTGGCGTTTGTGTTTGTTTCTTCTCGCAATTCACGCAACTCCCTCCCCTTCTTCTCAGACAAGTTTCTACCAATCCCCATTTAAATCAACTGTAGAATACACCCCAACAATAAAATCTTTGGCCCGCAAAAAACTTTGGGCCCGCGATTGAATCTGATCCCAAAACTATTGATAATTATGGGAGATGGATATGGATGGAGAGAGAGAAAGAATTGCAGAAAAAGGAAAACTGGAGAAAAAAAAAAACAGGGGAGAAACAGTGAAAAGTAGGCGAGATTTTAGGAGGGTTTAACAAGTTGAGAGAAAATGAGCATGATGGAAAAGAGAGTGTGGGAAGAATCACACATTTGAATGATGAAACAATGTTGCATGTTTGATATGTAGAGGCAAGAGAATGAATGAATGTAGATGAAAATGAGATTGAGAGAGAGAAAGAGAAAGTGGTTTGAAAAGTAAAACTGAAAACCAGGGGCCATATCTAAGAATTTCAGTGGGCAGCACAAACAGCGGATTCTAATCCAAATATAACTACTACTATGGAATTCACTTCTTTGTACGCTCCTTTTTCCTTTATTTGCCACTCGTGTTGCAATTTTATATTCTAGGTTTTTTCATTTTCTTATTGTAAAATTAGTGAAAGACATATTTTTTAAAATATTTCTTACAAAAGTAAAATGATTTTTTATACATTGACTATTTATTTATTATTACTTTTCAGGTGACTGATTATTTATCATTTTCAAGTTGACCGTTTATATCTTATTTTATAATTGACTATTTATTTATGATATGAATGAATAATATAAGACGTTCCAATCAAGAAAACATTTATGATACTGATTGATTGTAATTAAATTCTGTAACATATTTCACAGTTGTATTATTAAATAAAGCATTCAATGCGAATTAAGTTTGGTTTAGAAGTGTTGTAATTTGTACTCTAACTTTAACTCTCTTCTTGCAATTTAAAAAAATATATACTAACTTACTCAAATTTACCCTTAGGAATAATTAATATAAATATGTGGAAATAAATATAGTATAAAGTATACAAGTTAATCGTACAGAAAAATCTAACAAAAAAACATATTCCTTAATTACTCAATTTAGTAGTACTAACACAACAGTGTATTGTCTTGAGGTTAATCATTTTGTCACTGTAAATAAGAGGAACTTAAATTTATCTATTATTTTCTTCTTTCTTTCGCTCACCCTTTTTTTCTATACATATTTGTCTTGAGGTTGATTCAAATAAAGTATATTACAAGTATAATTACTTAGTTACTTATTATGCATACCAAAAAATAACTTAATCTTTATTTTGAGATTGGAATTTACTTTTTCCAATGACTAATAAGTAATTCTAATCAATTAAATGATAAATTATTTTAAGAAACATTGTGAATATATCTATGTAGTGAATGGTAAAAAAAAAAAAAACAGTTGATAGTTTTAGATAAATATTTGTAAAAATTCTTCTCTATTAAATATGATATTTTTAAACACTACATTATTTTTATGTTTCCATGTACTTTCATATGATACATATGATAGTTATCTATAGAGCTTTTCAAAATTTATTCCATTTATAATTGAGTTATAATAAATGAAATTGTTGAAAACTTTTCCTAAGTCTGATTATGATATAAGTCTGGTTATGATGTACTTCAAAACTCCTATCAATCTATTACACATGTTCCACACATATAACTTGTGCTTTCATCCTGTTTTTTTATGATACAGACATGATTGTTCAATGAAACTCTTATTCGTCTTCATCCTATTTTTTTATGATGCAGATATGATTGTTCAATGAAACTCTTATTCGTCTAAGATTGACATATGATAGGTACATTATTTGACATAAGATTGACATATGATAGGTACATTATTTGACATGATGCGTCATGCTAAATAAAACGCCGAAGGAAGAGCTTTAACCTTTCATAGACTATTAAATAATATCAATCATTCTCTATTGTAAATACCTGCATCTTTACATATGTCGATTTAAATGCTTATACCATGTATTCCTCATTCATCCACAGTAGACTATCAACTCATATTTTCATGGTAATTCTTCCATAAAAAGATTAAAATTGAGAATTCTCCAATCAAATCATTTTCTTCTCCAACCAAAATTTCATTATCGTTTATCTTATTCTTACTTATTAAATTCACTTATCATTATTTCTCTTTTATTTGAATTTACATATAATCTTTGGTAAAAAATCTCTAAGTGTTTCTCTAACTATACATATTCTCAAAACTTTATCCTAATATCTAAGTATATTCTCCAAATTATATCTCATATTTTCTTTATAACAATATCCACCTACATCGCAAAACTCACCGATAAAAAAAATTATCAATAAAGTGTTATTTCTTTTTCATGTAATTAAAAACAATGAATACTAACATTGAAAATGACTCAATAATAAAATTTATATTATTTTTTTAAAAGTAAAATTAATTTAAATTGAAAAAAAAAAATATTTATGTTCAAATATAATCATTAGTAAAAAGAAAAACCTTTAACATTAAATATTTAGCGTTACACATAGTAAATTTAAGTAGAACTTGGTAAGGTCTAAAAAGTTTATTAACATTTTTCTTTTTAAATTTAATTGATTTTAGCTTATAAATCTAAAATAAAGAAAATATCAATTGTAATAACCTTATTATGTATACATTAAATACAAATACAATAATATGCAAAATGACAATCACAAAATAAACATTTTTGAACATCATTATCTAAAATATAAATATTTGATGACATAAAAAAATATCACAACATCTTTTAAATATTTTTTATACGTATATAGATATGTAAACTAAATGTATAAAATGTTAAAAAATCTTTAAAAAATATTTAAATAATAACAAATGTACTAAATGGAGGAACATTGAAAATTTTAAACCTCCAATCTCTTTCGGATATTAGCTTTCAGATTTTTTTACTTATTTCAAGTTTTATTTGGAATGCATTGAGGTATAAAAGTTACAAATATGTGAAGTTTTTATTTATCAAATTTTTGTATTTCAAAATTTAGATTATTCTATCAGATGTAAGAACTTTGCTATCAAATATACACTAAAAAATTAATAAATAAAAAATTGGGTCAATAATCAATTTTTAAATATTTTAAATGGTTTTTACAAAATTTGAAACCTTAATTTAAACAACTTTAAGTTAGAATGTTAGGAATCTCATGTAAGCAATTTACAATTATTTATAGAAAGTATTATCATTGTTTGACGTGGAAGACTTTACAGTAGTAAATAACTTGTCTAAAAAATTAATTGTTTCTTAAAAAAATATCAAATTATTTTTTTATAATAACATATTTATCTAAAAAATAAGTTTTATTTATATATAAAAATTATATAATTATATAATTTTATATTATCTTACACCGTAATCTAACCTATCAATTAGATTAATTAAATATTTACAATTTATTAATTTAAATCTTATAAGTTATGAAATTATAAACTAATAACTAATTTATTAAGTAAAAACTAGCTTCATGAGAAAGAAAAAATAAATAAGGTTTGTTAATTATATGAACAACATAGACTATTCCATTGAATTAAATGACTTCTGCTATTCTTGAATCAATACTAGATTTCACGTCTCAAAATTTATTTCCTTCTTCATTCTATTATTAAATTTCCATATTCAATAATTCGGAGAGATAATTTCAATATATTTTGGATAGGATTGATTTGTGTGTGCTTATCCAAACCTTGAGCCAATTTCAGTGTGATTGGTTGACAAAATATAGTTTAATTTGCTAATGTAGAAATTTTCTTTTCATTAGTATCCAATTAAAAATAATATTGTTAAATATTAATTTATGATTACTCATATGAGTGTACTTTAACTAAATTAAAAGTAATTGTGTAATCGTTTGAAATTTTAAAGGACTCCATCTTATTGATGTAATTGAAATCTGCATAATTTTCTTAACTAGATTTACAAAAAGAAAATATGTTTATATAGAACAGACAATGATCTTGCTAAATTCTTTCTTTAACTGTAATACATCGTAGTCCAAGGAAATTAAATTCTGTCCTAATTACATAACATTTTTACCTAAATTTGTGATTCACCAAAATTTATATCAACAAATTAATAATATAATATAATTATTAATTAATATAAATAATGAAAATTAGTGATGCTAGTTCAATTATCGAAATTATCAGTGTTAATAGTTTCAACTTAATCAGTCATATCATATCCGATTCAAATTAAATATAAAAGAAATTACTTTTAGGAGATCTATTTTTTTCTTTTATAATTATGTATGACTTCTTCATTAAATATAATTATCTAATTTCTTCGCTTAAAATAACAAAACATATATATTTTTGTAATTATTTAATTTTTATTTTAAAATTATATTATTTAAATTAAAAAAGATGGATGCGTAAGCACGCGCAATGTGTTTTTCCTAAGACATAAATGAAAAAGATAAACACCTTTATGATCAGGAGAAGTATAGACTTTAAATATTTAATTATTCCATTTTCGACTCTTTGTTACTCTTAATTGTCAAATAATATAATAGTCATTAACTACTATATTATTGTCTAAAAATAATAATTATAAAAATATCAATCTTATCTTAAATCTTATCTTATGTAGAAAACCTGTGAACAGTGCCAATTTAAAAAGTCTTCGTATATTTCCATATTTTAATTCGTACCATGACAAGTATTTTTTTATATTATTATAATTCTAGTTCACAGTAAATAACAATTTTAATTTGTAAATCACATTTCATAATGAAAAAAATTCATAATAGATGAATATTTTAAATCTAAAAAATAATATTCTTAATTTATAATAAAAATAATTAAATTATGATACAAGATTATTTTTGGATAGAAATAAACGTGTAAGGAAATTGAATATACTGCAGAAGATAAAAAGAGCAGCTCGAGAAAATCGAGAGAGACATTTTTAACTGATTGCAAAGATGATTTTTGAAATATAGTTCACAGAAGAGTGTTACCTTCTCCTTGTTAAAAAATATAATTTACGGAATAAAAATGATTATTGAATGTTTTTTCTTATGAAGAGATATACTATGTTTCTAACATACTAACTTAATTGTTATGAGCTCCTTCTTTCTAAAATAAATGTAGTTTTATGTTTTTTAAATGTCAAATTGACCAATGTTTTTTACTACTTGTATTGATTGACGCACTAATTATTTTCTAAATTTATCTTTAAATTAGAAGCTCTCTTTATCTCAATAAAAAATAAAATTAATTAAAAAAGGTGATATAAATTTATTGTGTCAAAAAACCTTAAACAGTACAGTGCTCTATCAAATCCTGACAAAATGATTAAAAAAATATAAGCAACAACTATGTCAAACAACCATTATGGCTAAATGTAAGAAAACAACAACATTAGATGTTTAAAAATGTACAAATTGTTACCTATTCACAGTTTTGTTACCAAGTAAGGTAGCAGAACGTGCAAGTTTATGTATCTTATCAAAATTAAATTGCTCAATTGCCTCTTTATCAAATATGGCATCTGATAAAACAACTGAGGATGCTCCACGCAGAATATATTCACCAATAGCATCTGCAAAATACAGATGAAGTCAGTCACATTGAATGGTTATGCGAATGACATTGCCATTAACTTCATCTACTAAATAAAATGCATGTTGTGCTACTAGGCATCCATGGATGAGGTTATGGTGATCACATTTATCTAAAGCTGGTATAGAAAAGTTCTTCTAAAGTTGTTACATAAGCTGGTATAAACAGTTAATCAAAAGAAGTGTTTCTAAGAAAACCAGAAAACCTATTTATCAATTATTCGAGAATGAAACATGAAAAGGTCAGAATTTTCATGTTGGTACTCATACACAGGAAAACTTCAAAACTACCTATTGTTATTCCCTGGGAAGCAACCATAGATACATGAGGAAATGTCTTCTTGAGTGCTGATATGTACTGAAATCCTCCAAGTGCAGAAACTGGATATATCTATCACAAGGTAAAACCTAAGTATAAGAAATCATGATGTGAATTATAACCATTAAAAAGAAAAATAAATTAACATGGGGAAGCTCTAAATATAAAGACATGAATGTTAACCATTAAAGGAGATGGAAAAGCATACCTTGACCATTTTAGCCCCTGCATCACATGCAGACAATATCTGCATTGCACAATGATCACTAAGGAGTGCTCAATGAATGCTTGAAAAAATTGCATACAGTGAAATATTAATGATAGAAGAGTTTATCATGAATCTGCAAAGGACTTGAATCTAAAAGTTGACTCTTACTTCAGTTGGAGTCATTGTACCCGGAATATATAAAACTTCACCACTCTGAACGTAATCCATTACCATTATGTCCTGATAACAAACAAACAATTTTCAACAGAATGCACAATGGTTAGACATTCTAGTGTGTCCGCAAATAGTGAACATGTAAGTATTACGTGACAAGAATCTCTCAAGCTAATTCAAACAAGAATAATAATAGGGAAAAGAAAAAAACAAAAAAACAAAATAATAATAGTAAACACTGAAATTTGCCACACACAGGTATTATGTGACATGCAAGTATATATAAATATAATTGCAAACCTTAACAGTTGCAGGACTCAATAGAAATTTGGCTCCAGCATTGATTGCACTTTTAGCATCCTCAATCTTGAGAACAGTTCCAACCTAAGGGCAATAGCTGTTCAGTTCAGAAAACTGTTGAAGAGAAATGTGATTTCGTAGAATAATATAATATATGATAAGAGTCTTGATCATCATGTTAAAACAATCATTAGAATGCAGAAGGATACCTTTACAAGCTAGTGATATCCAACAAGCAACTAAAGAAATCTCTAATTTTATAATAATATTTTGTGTGCATTTTCAAGAGAGATCAATTTATTAGTGTTCTAGACAAGACTAAATCAGAAGAAAGTTAGAGACTTTAGGTAAACTTTGACGATATTACTTAGAATTTAGAAGAAAAGTGGAAAGATAGGATGAACATCATCTAAACTGATTGAGGATTGGACTAGGTCAGATATTCCTCTTAACCATTATGGGGCTGTCACAAAGAGGTAGTTATCCACATGAATAACAGATTCAACACTAGAACAATTTCGAATGTATCAACTTTATATATTTTTTCCAAAATTCTACAAGACATTGTGGTTTTGTTAGAAATAATCCACAGAATAAATAACTATTCTCTTGTTTCAGAGAGAAGAAAAAGATCCTAGAGTGAGGATTAGCAGTTCTTGGTGATAATCGTCATTTACATGTCTATCAGCATGTCCATTAGGTGATGATGCTATACACAATCTTAAAATTCAATGAACTGAGAGAGTGCAATGACATTGACATGTTCTCCAGATTTCTTAACTCTGGGCAGATTCACATGATGTACACCCAAACAAAGAACATTGATGCCATCTGATAAACTGATAGAAACTTTAAGGATGAAAGCATACCCCTAGGGTCATTGTAGGATGCTCCTTCACAAGCTGCTGCAGAACCTACACAGACCAGAAAAGCGTATGAATTCTAAATCTAAGAACAAAACAAGTGAGGCAGTACAAAAATTGAGGTAAACAACCTCAAACACACCTGGAGTCGACACCACAATTTCCAACTACATGTAAAAAGAAATAGATGATGAGAAACACATCATGAGAAAAATTAGTCGAGTACATCATATCTTTTCAGATGTCACAAGGCTTGCATACCTCTACTCAAGAACATTTAAACTGATTCAACTAGTAGGATCAATTTCAAAACCAAGACAAAACAGATCCATGTAACTGTCCTCTGAGTTTTCTTTATTAAAATTAAATTGATAATACAGAATAAAAGAACGTCAGAAGAAAACTTACAACTGAAACTCCACCTGCTATTGCAGCATTTGCAGCTTTCAAGGCCACTTCTGCACTATACATAGGTGAAAAATAAAAGGTAAGCCAGAATAAACAGGCACACAATACAATTCACTATGGTCTGCCTTGGGAGAATTAGCCTAGTACTTTCTAGCAAATAAAAAATTCAATACAATCAAAAAGAACATAATACATTCAGTAAAATTAACCTCACTAAGCAAAATAGGTGCCAAAGAAAAAGGAAGTGAAAAAGTAATACTCTTTTATCCTCTATATTTAGTAACATAAATTACACAACAGATACAAAACAATTAGGCTGAGTAATCCTGTTTCAACTTTGGCACTAAATTGTTAAAATTTGTTTATGGTGTCACTTCTTATCCTAACAAGCTACTACTCATAGACACCATATGTCCAAACTTCATCTACAACAAGTAGGCCATCCCTGCCTCATGTTTTACACAACATGAATTGTAACCACTCATCCATATCCTTTAAATCTAAACCATATTTTTCACCTTTTTCAACATTAATGCAGTTCTCTTCTGAGAATCAACATTCCCATCAAAAGGAAAGTAGAGTAGCAAGCTCCTTCTTTCTGAAAGCGTATAAAAATCATTTTTTTATTGCAATCTGCTAATTCCCAGAAGAAGTTGCCCAAGTTATCCCCACCAGTGACAAAGCTATAGGGAAGCAGGATAAGAAAAAAAAAAACCCAATATTGATTAAAAAAAACTAGACCACTGGCATTTTTTTATAATTGTTCCATAAAAATAATAAAAGGATAGAAGCAGAGAAGGAAAAGGAACCTGTTAGCCCTGAGACAAGCTATGATACCAGAATTGTTGATCTGGCTGAGGGTTTTGTCAACTGCGGATGCTGAAAGATGAGGGATTCTGCATGAAACTCTCACATGCATACGCAGAGAAGGAGGAGAAGAAGAAAAAATAGGCCATTGACACAGAGATAAGGTTGCAGCAGCAGTGTCCATAGTTTCCTTACATCTGCTTCCTCTCTGTTTTTTCTTTACAGAGAAGCACAAGAAAAATGGTATTTTTTTTTTCATCAATTAAAAGTTCATCCTCACAAATGCAATACGTAAGTGTAAAGGGGGTGTTTATTTTATCATATGTTTTTTTCTTTTAAAATGTTACTTTATTTATTGTTTTCAAATGTTGATTTCTTTCGGAATATTAGTGTTTTTTCTCACACATTGTAACTTTCTTATTCAAGTTATTTTGTACAAGTATTTCAAACATAAAAATGCAACATGGTTATATTCATTTTGATAGAAATAGTTTAAGTGTGAGTCAAAATCTCACATTAGATAAAAAAGACAAAGTTAAACACTATATAAGAAGAAAGACTCATAGCAACATTGCCTTAAAATTTTTGTGTAAAAGTGGTGTCTAAGGTCTTATATGTGTAAGACTAATGTCATATAACCATATGAAACCACAATCTCCCAATGACCATAACTATGTCATGACTATAACCATAACCCATATATATATATATGAAAATATATATAAACCTATCACATTTCTTGGAAAAAAAAAAGTAGAGATGACCTTGTTCATGTTTTCATATCCCAATTTAAATAATAAAATTAATTTTTATACAATTATTAGTTGTAATTATACCAATAAAAATATTGCAAACATATTTTTAAAGTAATCGTTATAAAATCAGTTTAATAACTATGTACTTTCACTATAAAATTATTTTCGTAATCATTTAATTAGAACTTCTTAGTGATATAAGTTTTATGAGAATATTTTAAAAACTAACAAATTCGTTAAACCATTCGACACTTATTATGAATATATTGTTATTAAAAAACAACTTTATTTTTTATGTATTTTTGATATGATGTTTTATATAAAATATTAAATATTAAATACAAATTTGAGATATTAAAGTCTGTATACGGTTTTAAAACTCTATTTTTACACATCATATTATTTAAATTAAAAAAATAAAAACAAATTCTTAAAGTAAGTTTTCATATTAACATTTTGAATTAATTCAAGCTGATTAAACCTTGTACTGTTCTAATCAAAACATAATTGAAGGAATTGGTTGATTCAATTGATTAAATGGGAATTGATCCACTACCTCATCTAAACCTTTTCAAATGATTATATTTAATCAAACTAACATACAACCCATGAAATAAATTCTCATTAGAAAAAACATACAATGATTAACAAGTTAAAAAAAAAAATATTAACAAAGATATGTATATATTTTTTTAAGAGAATTATAATTTTTTAAACTCAAATATGATTTATTAGATTTTTTTTTTATCTAACTTACTTTCCTTTTTTGTATATTATGATTTATGGCCTTTGAAGTACACTTTAAATTTTAGAATTTACGTGTAGAGATGGCAAATAAACTCGTGCCCGTGGGTATCACCCGAACCCGTCCCCGTTTTGACGGGGAATCCCCGCTTTGCCTTGGGTATGGGTAATACCCGAAATTTTCAACTGGGGATAGGGATGGGGATGGAGATATATATATACCCGCCCAAATACCCGTCCCCGCTTAAATTACTAAACTATTTATAATTTATTAAATAATCTAAAAAATATATATAAATAAATAATATATTTACACATAAAATATAATATAATAT
>Ga0209589_1005674_pt1 | contig 21086 bp, 10 predicted proteins | sample CowpeawhiteBW_FD_187525 | JGI IMG/M metagenome (GOLD analysis project Ga0209589, IMG submission 187525) | Root nodule microbial communities of legume samples collected from California USA - Cow pea white BW (SPAdes) (version 2) | ecosystem: Host-associated > Plants > Roots > Nodule | place: USA... | reverse complement strand
TTTCATTAAGAATGGAATTCTCATTGTCATTTTCACTTTTCGGTAGCATATACCCAAACCAGATGAGGTTTCCATTCGATTTTTTCTTTCATTAAACTGTTGATGTCATAAATCAATAAACATTTAAAAAAATTGAAATATCTTTATTTCAATATAATAAATATTATAAATAAAATAAAATAATTATTTAAGAACTTATTGACATATATTTATTTAAATACAGATAAATTTAAAAGTTATTTAAGTGTTTGGATTGCAATCACTCATGGCTAATACAATGTTTTTTTTGGACAACAATCACTCTTAGGCAAGACAATGAGTATTCTTTCTAAAGCAATCATTCTTAGTGAAACAAATAGGGTTTGAATAAAAATATGATCATAGAGATCAAAAGAGTTTGCTTACAAAAGAGCATTAGGATCTTACAAAATATACAAGTATATGCATTCTCTTTTAATTTGTTATGTGAACACAAAAATGTTCTTTTACAAAGCTTTTAAGATTATAGAAAGATTTTATCATTATTTTTATACTTTGCAATTGATCACACCTCTTCTTTTTTTCAAAGGATATCTTTGTGTAAGTTGTTACAAAATCCTTTCTGACAAATGAGAGCTTTTGAGGTTTAATTAATAGTTTCATCTTCTTCATCTCATGAGTGTGATCGTAAAGATGCATTTAATGTGTTCCATGTAACATTAAATGTTAAACTCCTCTTCAAACAATTTGAAAATAACTATCAATACTTATCATTGCTAGGCTAGATAACTTTTAACTCAAATCAAAGTAAACACAAAAACTTTACAAGGTAGATAACCAGACCAAAGTTGACCAAAACTTGTATTCAAAAAGATATTGAAGTAGATTTGTGTTTTGCACAAATCATTTCGATAGATAGAAGATGAAGACATTCACTAACACAATAATAAATTTCAAGAATGTTTTTTGTTAGGTACAATGTAAGTTTATGTGAACTTATTATTTAATGAACATTTCACTTATTAAAAGAAATAAAAGTTGCAAGGTACTGTACTATCAATAGAAGGAAACACTTATACAGTTGAATGAAACACTTATATCTTACATAATTTGCTTATTTTCATATTTCAACATCATTCGGACAAAACTTCTTCATATTTTCGTATTTCATTGTGACGTACGTGTGATTTCGTATATTTTTGTAGACATAGAATGTGCTTCCTATCTAACGATCTTGAAGAAGGTAAAAGTTTCTATTAATATGTGAAATTATTTTATGTTAATTTATTCTTAATATGTTTTGTGATGATGGTTAAGATAGTACTTGAAATAGTAGTACGGTATATGGATATATATATATATATACCCATTATCATACCAACATGTTAGAAATTTAATTTTAGAAAAATAAGTTATATATTAAATATTTTGTATATAAAGAATCCAATAGTAGTAAATATAAAGCAGTCGAACATATAATTATTACCTATTTATCTTTATAAAACTGGGGAGTTATAATAATGGTTATCAAAATATTTGGGGAGTGTTATATCGGAGAGTAATATGGTGTGCTGTATTAAGGAGGACTTTAATCATTAAACGTTAGCAACGTACTTTTTCAAACCAGTTATTGCATTTTATTGCTGTTTATAATTATTATTTGAAATGAATTTAGTGTTACTGGAAGGCAGATAGCTGCGTTGATGATGAATAAGGTCTAAATTTGATCTTATATATTAATACCTTCAGAATCGAAACTCTTAATACAGATTTGTATTAAATGAAAGCACATTTGGAAGCACGAAGTTATAGTTTTATTTTTAATAAATAAATCTTATTCGTATATTATTATGTTTTAATTAATAATAAAAGTAATATCCAGCAATATTCCTCTAAGACCGAAAATAATATAATGCAAAGTGAATGGTGTCTCTAAAGAAAGGAAAGTAGGGTTGAAAAATAGAAGAGAAGGGAATGATTAAGGCCACTCGTTTAGGTGGTGCTAGTCTTACATCACCTCACCTAAAAATCAAAAAAGATCAAAACACTATTCATTATGATCTCTAAATGGAATAATAAAGGGTTGAAGATGATCCCAAATCAACTCAAGGCATGCATTGTCCCCTTTCAGACATCAACCATTCTCTCCTCTCCACCTTTTCTTCACTTTTTCATCATCAATCAATTCAAAACATACTTAATATACTTAATACTCCAATTCTAAAATATTTTAACTATTTTCTTCTCTTGAGTTTCAGATTTTTAAAACACACAATCTATCATCCTACTAATTCATTTGTTCTTGCTTTTCTTGAATTGTTTTGATCCTCATATTTGTTTCCCCAAAACGGTTGCATGAGAAAGTCGAATTGGGACATGAAGACAACCGAAAGGGTAACAGAGAATTGCATGGCCCACCCAAAAAGAAAATCAAAAGCATGGTGCGAAAAGGTGGAAAAGAAAACACGAGCCTCATTATGCTGTCTGTGGGGACTTCAATTCTCGCATAACCATCTTTCCAGGTAACGAAACCAATTCAATCCCACCTTGCATTTTCAATCAATTATCACACACTATTTTGGAGAAACCAAAAACAATGCTAGGATATCCCCGAATCCTAAACCATCTTCATTCAATTCACCTTTTTCTCTTCCTTTTCTATAAAACATTTCTATTTCTGTTCTTCGCTGAGAAACTAAAAAATACACTTATTTTATATGAATTTAAATTAATACTTAGTATCAATTACTATTACTCTTACACCCGTACACCAATGTGAAAAGTACCATAGTGTAAAATAAATTAAATAAAGAAATACATAGTAGCAGGGAAGTGAGTGTCAAAGTCAATCAATATCTTTTTCAATAATCTCTCTTTTTTTTTTTTTTTCAAACTAATTTTTCAAATCTTTTTGTGCGTGCATTGCTATGTCAACCTTCTCTATATATATTAGTGTAAGCTCCATGGCTCAAACAATAGTAATCATTGAAAGTAAAGCACGCCTTCTGCATTGTGTTTTCCGGCACCGCTGAACGTCGCCGCAAATGAACGAGTCTCAGAGAGTCGGCTTAATGCGGGGTTTCCCTCGCCGTCGATCGCAGGAGGACCGATTTGATACACGGCGGCGACAGGCCCTCTTCTCCGGCGCCGGGAATTTGGAAGCCATGGACGCTGACGACTTCGCTGACGTATTTGGGGGCCCACCGCGGACTCTGCTGGCGCACAAAATCTCAAGCTGCGGGTCTTTTTACGAAGAAATATTCAGGGCGCCGGAGTTTGCGTGTCCGGTTGCGAAGGGTGGTCGGAGCTTGCCAGTGTTCAGGATTCCGGCGAGGGATGAGGGATTTTACAGCGACATATTCGGGTCGGACGATGGGCGAAAATCGAGAGAGCGGTCGAGATCGCTGTCGAAGGAGAATTCGTCGTCGGCACTGAGTTCGGAGGAGCTGAGCCCTCGACGGCCGGCGATTGGAGATGACGTGGCACTCTCTGGTTTTTCTTCAAATCACAGGTACTGCTAACAGATAAGATTCCCTATTGAGAACAAAACTAAAAACTCTCACCCTTTTTTTTAGAATTTGAAATTTATACCCTTGGTTCTGAGTATGTTTGCATGTGCTATCTCTTGTTCTTCTCGGTGGAATGAGAAGAATGCTTACTGGTTAAAATTTGGTAAAAAGATATAAAATTTAATCAAATAAAACGTCAAGTTTAGAAAGAGTGCTATCTCTTTTTCTTTTCTTATTTCCAGAGCTGAATTTCTTGCTTCCTTTTCCCATGTTTGGAAGTGTTCCATTTGAGAGTTCAAATTCATGTATTCTTAACAGAAGATGCTGACGTAATCCATCAACGATAAACCATTTAAGATATAACTTATATGATAGGATAAAAAATCATTTTCGTTAAGTTCCTATTTATATTGACTTTTATTAGAGGTTTTTTAGAAGTTGTATTTTAAATTTAAATTATCTGAAACGATTACTAAATATATGTAGCAATGTGTCTTTACGTGCTTTTAATTGGAGCAGTAAAGTTTGGTGGCTAGCCTTTTCTAAATTACTGATGAAAGAATAGTTTCTTTTTTTGAAATAAAATAACCAAATATCCAACCAACATTAGAGATTATTTAGAAGTAGGATTCGGCTAAACAGAGCTCCATAAAGTTGGAGTCTATACGAAACCATTTCATTGTCAATAACTTAAATCTACGACTATTTAGGCTTTCTAGTTTCTACAATCAATACTTTGATTTTATAGAATTACTTTAAAGAATAAGCATAACTTGATGAAAATATGGTAATGCAGTAATGGAATTCTGAGTGTTCTTATTGATTGCTACAGGCCAATCAATGTTCCATGGAGATGGAACACATCCACCGTGATGCCGGAGGCTGAGGAACACTCAAGTAAACATGGGGTGCCACTTTTTGCATGCAATGATCAGTTATTTGAATTTCAGCATCAGGATAATAACGAATTCAAGGACAACTTCAGAAGCTCCCCTTTAGGATCCTCAAGAAGAGTTTCGTCCCCAGAAACAGTTAGTTTTGAATCCAATTCGTACCAAAACATCAGAGTGCTCACTGATGACTGGGAGCTCAATTCCCCATTTTCTGTTGTCTCGTCTTCGCTTTGTCAAGAACCTGATACAAAATTTTCAGTCCATGAGCACGTGTTCTCAGAACAAATCATAGGTGATGATTACGAAGATGAGGATGATGAATTTATGAGCTCCTATGTCATTGAACTCAACTCCAACCTGGGAAGGGAAGAGTGTGGAGCATCTGCCATTGATGATGCAATTGCATGGGCCAAAGAGAAGTTTCAATCACGAAACTCTGATGAAGAATCAAGCCCGAAAAATGATAGCAATGAGCAAACTGTTGGAAGACAAGGTGATTGTCTTTGAAAAGGAAAAGTTTCGTACGAAGTTAACATATTTTAGTCCTCAATCAGACAATAGTAGACATTTATGTTTGTATCCTTGTGATGCAGGAAGATCTGATGCAAGTGAATACCACCATGATGATGGGATTGGAATAGTTCACACAATGGAGGTAATGTGTTGGATTGGATATGCTTAAATAAGTATCTCAGCAGATCATTTCATATAACTGATACAAAGATTAACCAGATATTTTTTGAAAACAAATGTTTGATATATATGATGTTTAGTTGTAAAAATTTTTTTAACAAAAAAGGGAATAATCTAATAACAACCCATTCTTTTTGAAGTACTTTCAATTTCAACCACTTCATGCTTGGTCAACCGTTAAAGATTGATTGATGACACAACCTCCAATTCTCAGGATCACTTTACTAGTGGCTAAAGGATACTGTTTATGAAAATATATGGCAGAATATACTTTTGTATATGTAAGTGATTTCTGAACTAAGAAATCAAAACCATACAGAACCAGAATCAGATTAGAATAATAAAGAAAGTTTATGTTATTAAAAATGAGTAGAGGTTAACTTCTAGCTAAAAACACTTGTATTTTTTGAAGCAATAAAAATTGCATACTTTGTAAAGGCACTGGTTCATATTAGGACTTTTTCTTTATTTCTATTTGTATGTCGTTATAATTAAGATTATTGATAGCTGTGTGTTTTATACAGAAGCAACAGACAGAGACAGAAAAGTTGGACAGAGATATAAGATTGTGGTCATCTGGCAAGCAAAGAGATATTAGGCTACTACTTTCGACACTGCATCATGTAAGATTTTCTTTGTTGATGATTTCCTATTGCTGACGGTTTATCAAATCTGCAGTTTTATACCACTTTGACAAACACAAATAACAGGAGAATTGACCTGATTTTTATTTTTTTTTAGATTCTATGGCTTGAGAGTGGTTGGTATGCTATTCCTCTTATGAGTCTATTAGAAAGCTCAAAGGTGAAAAAGGCTTATCAGAAAGCAAGGTTATGCCTGCATCCAGACAAACTGCAGCAAAGAGGAGCAACATCCCTACAGAAGTATGTAGCAGAGAAGGCTTTCTCAATTCTTCAGGTTTGTAAAATTTCTAGACCATATATATGAACAAATTCTTCTTCTATCATTGTTTGTTTAGGCAATAAAGTATGCACTGAGGATTATTGTTGATTTCAACTTCACACTGGAACAGGACGCATGGGCTGCATTTATTTCCGAAGATGTTTCGTTTTAGCCATTGGATGACTCTAATTCTTGGTAGCTCAGTTTTGTCTGGAATGAGAAGTGTTAGTTGACATGCAGCACATATAAATCTAAAGCCATGAAACTTGAAAATATGAGCTCTTTTGTACAAATTGTTACTGAGGGATCTACTGTTTTATTTATGTTTGTATCATAACTTCATAAGCTGTTTGTTGCTTTAGTAGGTGTATTTCTGTTGTAATTACCAGAAAGTTATTGGTCTCAGTATTTGATTTGTAAATTACATGATTACTTTATGGGAGATTAGCGGTCATCACACTACCAGACAACAATATATTAAATACCATAAATTATTAGAAAAAAATAACTACAATGTCTTAAATTTAATTTAATTACAAAACTTGTTCTTATAAGAAGGGAGAGAGTCTCAAGATATAACCTTAAAATATAAGATTGGTCTAATAGTAAAAGTTAGAAGGAAATGTGGTGGAAGAAGACGAAGAAAAGGTGGTGAAAGAAAACAGAAGAGGTTGTGAGTTCAACTCTTTCCATTAATAAAATATTAACAACTATCGTTTTGCTGATAAAAATAAATAAATAAATAAAAGGAGGGGAAAGAGTTATATACATAAGATTAGTTTTTGCTACTGCCTATTACAGGTAACTATAATTTTCCTAAACTACTACAATTAAGCCAACTATATTAACTAGCTAATACTATGTCAACAAGGCACCTAAGTAGGTCAATGGGTTGCTTTTTCTTCCAACCATTGGTTCATGTAGGTCAGTCTTGCCTTCTTCAAAGTGTTGTTTGGAACTTCTACTGGTTATTGTAGGTCACGTACAACTGCATTAGTGGATAAGTCAGCATCTTACTTAAGCTCAAACACATGGTTTATTTGACTCACACTACATAAGATTGGCTCATTTCTACGTATTAACTAATTGGAGTAGCTTCTTTCACTTCTATAAATCAAAATAAGTTAGCACAAGTGTTAATGGATGTCATCTTGGGCTTCCATCAGTTGTCACGAGATTTGGAGATTAATTCCAGAAAATCAACTCTATGTCAACTCGTGAACTCTACATAATTGCCAAGCTAATTCTGAGTTGTATGTGCTGGCTGATTTAAATCATCATTTGATTGTTGGCCTTGCTTCATTTAGTTGCACTGGAATCACAAAAACACAAGTTATAATTAATATGCTATTTAAAACTACCTAAGTTAGAAAGCTAAGTCATTAACTAGGCTAATCTTGCTAAAAATTACAAGCCAGAATTGCACCTATACTTTACCTATTCTAAATCAAACTTATGGATCAACACAACTGTACAAATGCATACAAAGTGACCTTAAACTATAATAGACTACTTAGGCTACCTAAAAGTTAGTCTAAGCTACACTAATATACTCTAAACTATGAATAATCAATTATTACTACCGATAATAACTTATCACAACAAGAAAAATATTTTCAGAAAAATTTGTGATAATCAATTATTAACGGCAATTGTGACTTGACTTTTTAATTTCTTGACGTAATTTTGAAAATGACTTCTACAAAAAAAGTTGGTAAGCTTTCATTTGAAAATACAGAAATTGTAGAAGTCCGAGTACTTCAAATTTTTTTGTGAAAAAGTTTTTAAAAACCTAATGTCGATAGAATGATAATTTTCACCAAGTGAATTCTTATGTGATTGAATCTCATTGTTATTAAGAGAAATTATTCTTCCTTTATTTGATTCAAAAAAAGATGTTCATTTCTTATAAGATTCAAAGAAAATATTTCTTCATCCCGTGTGATTCAAATTGTTATTTATTATTTAGTTATTTCCGAAGCTTCCTTGAACAAGTTTTCTGGAATTACCAGAACAAAATTTGTGAAACAGAATTTTTGAAAAGAAATTTTCGAAACAAAATTTCCATAATTTATTTCAAAATCTTTTTTGCAATGAAATTTTCAGAATAAATTTTTAAAAATGCATATAACATCTTCCCACATTAAATATATTAAATATATTCTCGAAAGAAATTTCTCGAAATACATGGAATACATTCCAAAAAAAGCTTTCCGAAATAAATTTTTCAGCATTTCTTCTTTTCTTCTTTACCCGCAGCATTCTCTCACTTCTCCCTCTACAGCAGCAGTGATGATGGCTACAGCGACAGTGTTTAAATCTTTTTCTCTTACTGTGGGGTGCGGTTAGTAATTAAGGGAGTGCAAGAAGCAATATGCCAAAATTGTTGGTGTTTGTTGTGGGCTTCTTCACTGGTATAGTATTGTAGACGCTTGCAAGTGGATCTTCTACAGCTTCTACTGCATCTTTGACAATCTGATCTCTGACAAGACAGAACAAAACTCTCAATTTGTCATAGCGGGTCAAAAGTAAGGCAAACTTAGATCAGCTAGACTGAATTATTTTGCTACCCCTATCTAGATTATCGAAACATGTCAACGTGGCTAAGTAGCCGTTTTAAAGGATTTATCACCTCAGGAATGAAAATGACCGAATTCACATTTTCTCATTCACTTGAAATTTAAACAAAAGGGAAAATTTAAAAGAAAACACTAATTAATTAACACATTACACTAGGCCTAAACCAAATTCCATCATTAAACAACTCTCCAGTATATACAATTTAATTGCTCAAACTTCAGGTCTTTGAAGTAAATAGTTGTTTGATAGAAACTTTCCGCTGTTCGAGGTTATTGAGACTAGTAACATATAGATTGAGGCAAGATCCCCGTTCTGATGAATAACCTGTTTCCGTTATGGCATAGGAGGGAGAAAAGTAGTAACACGTCCCCTACAAACTCGCTGAAATATGCAAGAATACCTCGAGAATAGATTGGTCGAATACGCTTCTACAATCCTGCAAAAGTCAGGACAAGAGTTAGAGATAGCAGGAAAAGCACAAGTTTGAGCTGAAAAAATTAGCCATTAAATTTATTTAAGGTTCGTAAAGTTGGAGATACTTCAATTTAAATTTGAGTGGATACATCCTTACTTTCTCATTTTACATGTTTATTCATTTCAGAGGACTCAAATCTATAAAAAAAGGAACAATACTTTGTTTATCAAATTTTCAAGCTATAACCATATGACATACCCACTTACAAAGAAATGGAAACACCCAATACTCAAATTAAAATCTCAAAGTTGACCATGGCTTCTGCTCAGAGAGTGATTGCGAAAGAGTTTTTTACCAGGTGCTTGCTGGTCATTCTGCTGAAAGAGATTCAAACCAGAGAACATTAACGCAATTAATTTAACGTAATTTTAGTTTAATTACACAAACAAACAACAGATGAAGAAATTCATCATAAGCAAATACGTTCAATTTCATAGTATCTTCTATATCAAACTAGTTTGAAAATATCACCAACTTTTGCTAGATGTTAATTTAGAAGAGAAAAATATCAATTTTTCCAAAGAACACAGTTAAATTTCTAGATGTTGAAAATAAAAAATTCATCAAAGAATGGGACAGGTTTGCAGTATCCTAAGCCAGCCCCAAAGACATTTTTCAAACCTATTGCCTACGATGTCTTTGAAAGCAAAATATTGGAGGAAGCAGCAAAACTTATCCGAAGGAGCAAACAGGAATCTCTGCCCTGCACATAGATTTACTAAAGAAGAAGTAGTAGTAACATTTAATTACAAGACAACGGCTTTGTATGCTGCAAGCCCGCAAAACTGCATGATATAGTTCAAGTATTGGACTTCAAGTAGACTAGTGGATCTACACGTCGTGTCACACAACATCTGTACGATGTGTGATGGAAATGTGATAATGAGCAAGGACAAGGATCCACTTGAAGAACTAGGAGAACCTTTGACAAGGTCTAGTGCAAGGAAAGCAAAAGAAGCTATGCATCAAGTGTTGTCAATATTAATTGAATACAAGCCCAAGTTTGAAGGAGAAAAGACAAAAGTAGTAAATTGCATCGTAGCCTAAATGACGAGCCACATTGATGCAGTTTCTTTTATTTAAATAAGGGTCCAATGCTTTGTAAAATTGGCTGACCAAATTATGTTTTGGGTTAACTAATTAATGGGCTCTAGTTTTGCTTTAATTTCAAGCTGTAATAAGGGCCCATTTGACAACCAACCTTTGGAAGACCAAGAGGACCTTCGTGAATACTTTTGGATGACTTTTGACTGCCACAATTTCAGTTACAATCAGCCATTAAGTAATAGATCATTATTAGCTTGAGTGGATTATTATTAGCACTAGTGGGATATAATGGCAATTAATGGGTCTTTTGTAATTCTAATGGTTAAAGCTCCTATATAAGTTGAACCATTGTTTATCAATGAAATCAAGTTAAGTTTTGTTCAGAAATTCTATTTTCTATCTAATAGTGAGAGTCATTCTCCTAGTTCTTGAGTGATTCAAGAACCCTTGGCTGTATCAAAGGATTTTTCCATCCTTTGTGTGTTGCCTCTTTTGGAAAGAGTGATTATTTCCTTCCACTTTTAGATTCACCTCTTATTCCTTTCTTCTTCACCCAATTTTCAAAAAGAATACCCAATTCTGCCCAAAAAAAATATCTTGTGGTCATAACTAGTCAGACCTTGTGAAATGAGATTCACATCAATGTGTCAAGATCTCTTGAAACTTCTCACTCCATGACATTTTAAGGGTCCTAGTATGGTTATCTTAAGTGGCTTCATGCTGCCTTACATTACTTTAATGAGCACCTTCCACCATCTGCAGATATGGAAAAGAACTTGAGAACTACAGTTTTTGACCTTGGGCTTGTATGGCTTGGCTTGCCACAAGAGTATGCTGCTACCTATTACCAGACCAATACTCCAATTATATTGATATTTGTTATTTTACTTTACTATTTATTTTATACAATGGCTGATTGTTTGATTTAATTTAATGATCTATATACGCAGCATGATATCAACGGTTATTCTACAAATTAGATATCATATTGTTAGATACATGTTACTATAAGGGCCTAGGCCCATATCTATGTAATGCAATGTACATTCTATGTATAATATGTTCCTTTGTTGTGCTTGTCTTGTGACACACCAAGACTCCATCATATGACTTTTATTTCTACATAGTATTCAGAGCCTAGTAGAAATCTTTAAAACACCCCTTGTAGACACACTATCCATCAGTCACTTTTTTTGGAAAAGTCGTGCTTCGTTCTGACTTCTAACATCTTCTCATTGTCATGCCTCCTAATTCCAGCAATTTCACACTGCTGCTGCTGCCATCCATTGCAGCATATGTCATCCGTCATTTTTTTCTATAAAATCCATCCTACTTAATTTTTAATGTGCTTCCCTTTTGTCTTTTGTCAGCATTTTCCACCAGCAAACGAACAGAAAGGAATTCTGAGGCTTAAAAAATTTCGTTCACTAAACCAATCAACTTATCAACTAAATTTTCCATATTGTTATCATATAGTTATAAATTTTGTCCAAGAAAGGCAAACAAGTCACAAAATTCAACTCCATTCACATTACAAAGGTTCACGATCTAGTGAAATGAAATAAATTCATGGCAGTCTGCTCCTGTCATGCATCAAGAGTCATTCCTCACCTAAACAAAATTACAACCAGGCAAAAATGGATAAAACAAATGAGGAGTGAGATAGAAAAACCTTGTACAAGGACGCAGCAGACTCAGACGGTGCAGTTGGTATTACATTGTGCTCTAGTGATTGCAAAGCATCCAAAGCATCTAAAGTCAGCTGCCAACCGGAAAGGGCGATTGCATCACTACTTGTTCTCATAACAGAACTAGCACAGCCAGCTGCAGCAACATTGCCATTTACCCAAGGGCAACATTGATTGTGATAGGCAATAGGATCAAACTCTGCAGCTTCATAATTACTCTCTCCTTTTGGAGGGCCTAAAGATTTGCACCATGTCAGTGGCTATGCTCCAAAAATATGTACAACTAATGAATGAAGTGCAGAAGGACCATAAAATGATTAGATTTTCCATTTTCATTTTGATGCTTGATAAAAAGCAGCGAGGATAGCAGTGTATATAGAGTCCACTGTCCAAAACTATCAATCTTGGATAGTGGCCCATAGCAGATAACCCTAAAAATGTAGTGCAATAGCAAGAAGTAGGACAACTACTTTTTTAAATATTATACAAACTAAATAATTTATACTACACAGATACCTAAAAAGGTATTAAAGAAATTCATGATAGATAAATACATCACAATTTGCACACACAAACACCATCAATATAGGAGCAATATTAACATAGTGATAAAGTAAAATAAAATGAAACATGATGGTGAAATATATAGAAAAATAACTTAAAATTGGATAAAAAGATAATAAAGAATATGAATTTGAAAGTCTAATATGGAACACAGGATAAAAAATAATGTTCAAAGAAATTAAAGTAACTTTTTGTGGAACATCTTACCATGACCCTAAATCCTAAACCCTAAAAAAACCAAATGACATTTCAGGGGTAAAAATGTATTTTTGAAGTATATAATATCATGGTAGCCCCATGACAGAATGTGAACAGCCGCAGCCATTACTGAAAACTACTCCACTTTGCTATCATGCTATTGAAAATCGTCCACTTTCACTAACAAGGTAGGGTAAAAAGAAAAAAAGTTCAAGATCACAAAATTAGAGCTTACCTATCCCATTTGCAATGGCAAAATCGGATTCAGGGAGAGAACTATTGTTGGCAAATGAAGATTTACCATCCTTCATGATCTCTTCCTTGGTATTTTCACAACCTGAATAAATATTAGCATTACAAGAACGAGATGGGTGATCACTATTAGCAGGCAGAAGATTGCAGTTTTGACTAATCTTTTCACCACTTTCAACAGATTCTGCCTTTGTAGAACAGCCAATTTTTGAACCACTATCTGTTCTTCCTGCAGAGTGAGACATCATCTCCTGGCTATCACCAATAGGATCTTCCCTGTTCATCTCATCAGGGATAATCTCATCCATCAGACCTGGATCTGGAACATATTCACCTGTTTGTCCCTGATGTTCAGCATCTTCTGCTCTCTGTTCCATTTCACCAACAACACTATCAGCTCTGTGCACAGATATATCAGCCCCGTGGATTTCAGCTTCATGACTAGCACACATTCCAACACTCCCTCCACTGATGCCCAAACTAATTCCATCTCGAGCCTGGGCAGTCACAGTTTCTGCATTAAAATGTTCTTCCCCATAGTTTGTACTACTGACACCCACTTCACCAGGGACAACTTCAGTAGCAGTTTGTAAGCAAGTGCTTTGCTGAGCTAGATTGCTGTTATTCAGTTCGGAGGTTTCATTCATATCCACATTGCCATATGTGCTAGAGGAGGGGAAATGAACATCATCAAGGTCTCCAGGGTAGTTTTCAACACTTTCCATAGAATCATCATTCACACTATGACCTATTGTGTCCATTGCAATGACAGACGATGCACGGGTTGAGTCCCTAGTAGATTGGATTCCTATAGGACGATCACTACCTTGAGGGTTTGAAGAAACTCGATTTCCACTAACATGAGTCTCAAAACCCCTTGAATGACTCGGACCTGCACCAGATGAGTCTCTTTGACGAGGTGAACAGTAAGGGTCAAAAATATCAGAATCACGTGCTCGTTTTGATGGACCAGCTGAATATTGTCCACCATCTGTAACTTCATCTCCATCACGATCAATGACAGTTCCTTCTACACTATCAGCCTGCTGCTGCAACCTAAGAATTGGGCGTTCATCTGAGCTTCCACCTTTTTCAAAATTTCTCTTACGAGAGCTTGGTCCTCTTGATTCATATGAAGCTGCACGATCACCAATCTCACTCCCAGAAGGCTGGCCGATCATTAAGTCCCTTCCCATATCTTCATCATGAGTATATTCAGATGTTGCCGTCCTGCCCAAAGGAGTAAAAGGAAAACCCCCTGCCATGGTAAGATTCAAATCCAAATCATCATTTGCAACCAATTTCCCCTCATTTGTTGTTGCTACTTCATCACGGTCATCAATCTGATCTTTTTCTGTATCATCAGCTGCAATCCAACCACTGATTCCACTTGCTGCACTCGCTCCTCGAGTCAATCCTAATTTTTTACTAGCATCAAGAATATCTATACTGTTAGGTACAAAACGAGTAGGACAAGGAACTGATAAAAAATCTGAAATTCTAACTGCAGCACCACATAAGCTACAATCAAGCAATGGTGTCTTTGAGTCAAGTGTAGTCTCATTGACAGATGCCTTTCCCTTTCTAGCATCCAATTTAGTAGAAGCAGAAACTGCCTTTGACCCAGGATCTTGGGTAAGATGAATTTGAGTCTTGCTAGGGCCGAAAGAATATCCATTTCTTTCAGATTGAGCAGAGTGTTCTTCACAATCTTGAACATTTAAAAGCCACCTTGGTTCCCACCCACAAAGGCTTATAAGTTTCTGTGCCTGCCAAAAGCATGAGACATTAGTAGAAAATAAGCAGAGTAGCAACAATAGTATGAAAAAGACAAAAAAGTATACAAAAAGCTTACACGAGTATACAGACAGTATGCCTCATCTTGAGAGTTGTCAAACTCAGATATAATTTCTGGTTTAATACATACTTCTCTTGACATAAAATTCTGAGACTGCGATAGAAAGCGTTCAATCTGTGGACCACGAGAAGCAGACATCAACTCAATAGCAGAGATGGCTATGACAGGAAGACGCTGAAATTGTACGAGTCCATCACATCTATCCTTGTAACCCGCAATTAAAGCAGATGGAGGTGTTGGAGGGAATTGTACTAAGCTTTCCGGACAATTGTTTCCCTTCCAAGGGCAATTTACCTTATGGCCCGAATCCAGCTGCCTAGCAAAGGATTCGCTGGCATTTTGAGCTTTGGCCATGAACAATACAAAAAGGAAGTTAAAAATACTGATGAATATAATCACCAACAACAGAGAAATCCTTCTAGCCCAGTTACCATTTAAAACTAGATAAAAATAAGATTATAGGTGAGCTTGTTTGTGATTATTTTCTACAAAGTTTTTTTTTTTTTTTTTTTTTATAAATTTAACAAATTTTTTTTTTTTTTTTTTTTTTTTTTTTTTTTTTGTCTAAGGTGCTTATTTTAAAAATAAACACCTTTCAACTTATTTTAAATTAATAACCAAATCCTATCTAATTCTGACATAAGCGAATTTTTTTAAATAGCTTATTTCAAAAATACATTTTAAATTTAAACAAACTGGTGTCTGGCTGTTTCAAGAAAAAAATATAAAAGATCTCAAACGATTTAAACTGGGTTGCTTAGGTATAAGATTAATAACTTGTCTTATATGCACAGCTTACATTTTGTCCCTTTATTTTTAATTATTAAATATAGTCACTATTTCTCAGCCAACTACGAAAACTAGATATTAACTATTGATGGAACATTCATCACATTTATCTATCTTAATAAACAAATTTTATAAACTCCTTTAACGCACTAATTTTATTAGAGGATAGATAGAAGCTAAGAATAGAAGTAGGTCTGCGAGGAGAATTAAAGTAATCCTCTAAAACAAAAAGTGGACAGGTACAAGGAACAAGGGGGGAATCACTTAAGATATAGAAACCAAGCCTGGTCTCTGTATTTCAAAGAATAGCACCCATTCCTGTAACAAACATGAGCAGAACACCCACGAAAATATAGAAATAATAAAACAATCATATACCCATTATATTTCAGAAGGATGAACAAACTATGTATTAAATCTTGAATCTCATTTCATCAACAACAAAATAAACATCACTTAGCTACATTCGTTTTTTGGATGTACAAAACTTCATGTGTGCAGCATCAATGCTTTTAATGTTCTACGTAAGCACTAAGTGAGGAAGAACAATACTTATATTTTGGGATTTACATGTTAACAATAGACAGCAGTTCTCAGAAAGTAAAGTTACTGATCTGATTTTCATCCTACTTCTACATCTGGCCTGTACATAATGTACCACCAAAGAGTAGGCCATTTAACATCCATAGTCCACACGAAAGTATAGGCAGTTTTTATAATTTCTACATATAGTTATTAACATGACACATTTTAGAGAAAACAGAGTTTGGAAACAGAATGAAGTAGCCAAAAGTTCATAGATTGCAAATTTCCAATCACCAACCTTCAGCTGATGTCCAAGATGACAATGCTGTAAAACACAGGCAAGCACCACATGATTCACAAGCAATTTTGTCAACACCATTGTTTATCCAGCCTTTTTGTGCACAAGCCAACGAACTGATGATCTGTAGGAAATTAAAGAGAACATGAGATACCAGAGACTGTATCATATCAATTTAGAAGATTTGGAATAGAAAGTATAACATTATCCATACATGCTCAACTCAACCTATAATGCTTATGCCTTACAGATAAAAAAAAATCCTTAGACAACTACTTCATGCAATTACCTGTAACATTTCCTTATTTTTTTATCACATCAAAATTCAAGTCTAATCAATGCCACCACCCACAAATATTTAATCTCATGCTCGATATGTTCATTCCTCAGCGTCGGAAATCCCATATCAACAAGATATATGGCCAAATTATAGTTATATAAGTGGGTACAAACTTCATGTTACAAGTCAATGTTGTGATGTTGAGTTAAGCTTAAAGTTTGATATAAATGCATCATGGTGATACCATTTGCATTCCCAAAGTTGCTTAACAATATACACTATTTATAATTGCACTCAATTTGGTATTTTTTCTTTATAACTGTAAAATATTTAAAAATAATATAAAGTAAATTAATTACGACATTGCAATTTAAGTAGTTAGTCGTGTTGTGAATGGGCACCAGAAATGGCAAATCACCATCCACGCATGGTTACAGGTAGAATTCAATATTGTCACCTTAGGCATTGCTAAAGCAAATTTGCAGAAACTCTAGTTTACTAATAATCAACAAATTACTTGACAAACTTAACACTACTGTCGAAAGACAAGCCAAAAGCTGTCAAAATTTTGAAAACTGAGACCAAAATTATTCTTTAGTGCCTCAAACTAAAGAGAAAAGTTTGCAGTTTTTCAGAAGCAATTACCTCATGTAACAGATGTGTTCTTGTGCTACTAGCAATAACTGACTTCAGATTTGAGAGATGTAACACTGGTTTAATTGTACATAATGAATAAAAAAGGAACCAGAAAGAATTATATGTAGTTCTGTTTACATAATACCAATTTTCTTTACATGGTATAACAGTTTAAGTTCCTATCATAATCTATGAAACCATAAACAGAAACTATCACGGGCACAATCAATATAAGTTTAAAATGCGCATATGCTTTGTTGACTCCAAACATACAACTCTTTGTTCTCTACGACCACAGAATATCATTATTTAGATATTGAAACATAAGTAATCTGTCACAAATTACCCACAACGAAGAGACAGCTTAAAACGAACATGAGCATATTAAAACATAAGTGAATCTGCAAAAACGTATAGAAAACCATGGTCAGTTCAAACCTTAGGCTTCCCAAGCCAATTTATAGGAATAAATGTAGCCAAGCGTCTTAATAAATCTCCCCTTTCCCAAGGTCTACAAGATCTGGAAGACCCACCAGCACTTGTGCTCAAGGAAGTCCATGGTGGTTGTGAACCAACACACGAGAGAGAAGCTGCTTTAGAGACTTGTCCATGACTTGACCCATCTATACTGCCAACATTCATTGGAACGGCTGGGGATGACGCCCCAGCAGAACTGATAAAATTATGAAATTTTTGTCAATTTAGAAGGTCAAATAAACAAATTGGTAGGCTGAATAATGTCATACAAAAATATAACAATTTACAAACACCAGCCATGCATCATATGTGCATTCAAATCGAATCCATAAAAAATTAAGGAACTAATTGCATTGCATATCAAGGGGGTTAATTCTAAAGCTTAGCTTTAGAAACACATATTGGAACCCGAGGGTTTCCACTTCAGTAGGATTAAGACATCAAATATATCAAATCTCCTCTATTTATTGTATAATCAAGAATATCTAGGCTATGTATGCATTATTAGGAACATCTTTATTTATTCCCGTATCATATATTTATTATTAAGGATATCAAATCTGCTCTATTGTATTGATTCTATTTTCTCAATAGCTATCTCAAAAACACACAGTTTCAATTCAATATTTCTCTCTTTTCTATTGTTCAACACTCCCTACTCTAGAATGGTGGAGTTTGTGCCAGCAAGCTTAAAATGAAAAGCATCATGCGGAAGCCAACAGAAAACAAATAAGAAGATGGTGATGGCCAAATACAGTTTTCCAAACTGTGGCTAAGCTGAATGCTCCTTTACTATTCCAAGTGAAGGAAGCCTAAGATAGTTAAGACCTGATTGGCAGATTCCTAATGGTATCAAGGTGTTGAAACCTTGATGAAGTCATCTCCACTTAAAATCTGCCATGTCATTGACCTGTTATTTCATTTAGGGGAAATAGGGAGAAACAAAATGGAAAGGAGAGACACATGATAAAAATAACAAATTAGGACCATTTAAAACTAACCCATCTGAAGAAAAAGCAAGAAAGGGTGGGGGCAGATCTGTCTTTTCAAATTTTTTTGGCAATTAAGGAGAAACAATTGAGTAAAAATTATTTTTAATTAATTTAATATTTTTCATTAGTGTAAGAATATTTTTCACTCAGTTTATTTATTTCCACTCTTTCTTCTATCCATCCAAACATGTGGAAACTTTTTTCATTCTCATTTCTATCCATCCAAACATATCTTTTCAACCCTATTTCTCCTTCATTTATCTCCTTCCTATTTCTTTCCCTCTTATTTCCTTCACTCAATTTCCCTTTAAATCCAAACAAAAAATTTAAAGAAGTAGCTCCTGTAAATACCCTTGACTAAAACATTGTGAAAGTCAATCAATGGCAGAGAGTTCTGCATGGCAAGACACAACAAGCTAGTAAATTCACCTAAACCCACATGCATGGTCAGTCGCAACAAGCTAACGAAATCACTTAAACCCACCTGCATCTTAATTTGCCGGAATGCTGTTGAGAGCATAAACAAAACTAAGACACTGAGGTCACCCCAGTTATTCCTTATGCACTTGATCTATATTTACTCTACAATGTCCGAAAGAAATTTTAGGGACAGATTAGGAATTCATCCTTTATCTCCTTAATAACAGTCCTTAATAACAGGTGAAGCAGAAAAAATCACAAACAAGACATACAGAAGGCATACTTACATAAGCACAACATTTAAAAGTACACAATTCGCAACAAAAACAGCACCAAACCACTTTTTTTATTACTTAGATCTAATTTTGAAGCTGGAGGAGCAAAGACAACAGTATTATCGTATTTTACTGTACAATTGAATTTCAAACCTCATGAAGTCGAATAAACCGAGCAAATTGAAAATAAGTTTGCAAAAGTCCATAGAAAACAAAACCCTAATTTAGGAAGAAAACAAAAGTTTGCAAGGAAGTAAGAGAGAGGAGAGGATGAATACCTGGCAGCAGGTGCTGGATCAATGGTGCCTCCAGAACTGATGACCTCTTCCCTCATTCCTTCACTCACTCTTTCTCCTCTGGAGAGTTTCTCAAATTTGAAGCAAATGAAATGGACTAGAATGAAAGACTAGGATTATCAGCTTTGGTAACTGTCAGCGCGTGGAAACCACCCAGAGAAATACCAATATAAATGAAATTGACTAGAACGAAAGAGTGGGATTAGCAGCCTTGGTATCTGGCAGCGCGTGAAAACCACCTAGAGGAATACCAATATAAGTTTGGGATGCACACACCAAGTGTGTACCCTTATGGCTGCTACTGCAATATTTATTTATATATGAAACCAATAAATTATAAAATAATGTTAAATCTTAACAACTTTCAAAAAATATTTTTATATATATGAAACCTTTGAAAAAATTGCAAAAACCAAAGTCTTTGTTCTTTTGTACTTCCCCACCAAGAGTGGATTTTTGTTCAAGGTTTTTCTATTTTTTCTATTTTATATATTTAGTCAATTTAATAAAATAATATATAATAAAATTAATTATATTTAATTAATAATTTTTTATGACATAATAATATTTAATAATTATAAGTAATATATATTTCATGATTTATAAAAAAAATATAAAAGATTAAAACTATTATAAATTAAGTTTCATATATCATAATATTGTAGATTTATGAGCAATATTACAACATATATACAATACAATTAACAATAATAATTTATAAACATTTAAAATTATATCAATGTAAAATCAATAAAAATATTTAAAGTTTAAAACTTATAATTAATAATTATTAATATTTAATTTAAATTTTTAATATTATTAAAAGTGTTATAAAAAGAATTTCAAATTCTGACCTTGCTACAGTGTTATATGGGCTAAAAATCATCTGGAATCTTTTGATTTATATTTTGTAAACTAGAACAAAGAATTAAACGTTTAAAATAAATAGATAATTAATTATTTTAAAAAGAATAAAAAAATTTATTGTGATATTACTTTTGGGTTATTCAGTAATAAAGTAAATAACATTGTAAATTGAATTAAATTAAAAATAAAACAAGTAATAATGAATTTTGGTTTTATAATTAAGTATAGAATAAACATTATTATTGTTATTAATTTTATTTTTTTCTTCTTGTTCACAATTTGATTATTTTTAATTAGGTATTTGCATGGTAATAAATACATTGTTTTTGATAAATTATATAAATAAAAATTATAATATATATATATATATATATATATATATATATATATATATATATATATATATATATATATATATATATATATATCACAATAATAACTAATTATGACAAAAGATTTAAAAGAATACTAAGTGTTTTATGATTGGTAAGAATTCAAGTAATTATGAAATAACTTATATTGTACTAACAAAGAATTAAATTATTAACTATCAATGTAGTTAAGAAATTAAAATCTAAAATGTAAATATATA
>Ga0209589_1005672_pt1 | contig 21088 bp, 8 predicted proteins | sample CowpeawhiteBW_FD_187525 | JGI IMG/M metagenome (GOLD analysis project Ga0209589, IMG submission 187525) | Root nodule microbial communities of legume samples collected from California USA - Cow pea white BW (SPAdes) (version 2) | ecosystem: Host-associated > Plants > Roots > Nodule | place: USA... | reverse complement strand
TTCGGGGACGAAAATTTTTCTTGTTGGGGAGAATGTAAGACCCTAGAAAATGGCGTTTTAAAAGTGATAGTGGTTTAAAAATAGTGAGACTCGATTATTTTAATATTAAAAGGTTTTAGTATAAATAAAATTGTTATAAACGAGTTTCATTATTTTAAAACACACCATCTCTCTAGAAACCACTTTTCTAGAGTTCTCTGACTTCTCTCTAGAGGTTCTGTCTCTCTGGTCATCTGATTGAAGAACCGAGACCGTAGGATTGATCCTCTCGGCAAGCTCTTCAAATTGGACCGATCAGTTTCTCCGTTCGCGTAAGTTGAGTTTCCGCTCTCTTTTTAGTCTTTTTCTGTTTCTGTTGCATGCAGGCCCTCTTCCGCTTGCATGCGACGTTTTAATCATCAGTATGAGTCTCTGTTGATCAGTGATCATAACGGTATGTCCTGATCGTTCTTGTGATGTTTCTATGTGTAGATAGAGCATCCTGTGGAGTTAGAGGTGTTGACGTTTTTAAGGCGTTGATGTTTATAAAGTTGTCTAAACAAGATAACAGGTAAGGGAAGCTAACTGTTTTACTTGAATTTCGTATAGAAATCATTCTGATGACTTTGAATTGCATGATTGATTGTTGTATGAGTGCTTGAACTGTGTAATTGAGTGTATGCTTGGATTGTGCTAGATTTCTTTACTGTTGCATGTGAGAACAGATTGGGAATCTGGTATTTTCGCCTAAGCGAGCAGCTCTCGCCTGAGCGAAAACACCAGAAATTCATCTCCTATTTCTGCGCGAGATCTCGCCTAGGCGAGCCAGTCTCGCTTGAGCGAGAGTCACTCTCGTCTAAGCGAGACAGCTTAGCCTGAGCGAGAATTCGCCCAGAGTTTGGGTTGTTCTCTGTTTCGAGCCTCGCTTAGGCGAGAATGACTCGCCTAAGCGAGAGAGCCCTTTTCGCCTGGGCGAGACCTTCTAGCTTGGGCGAGAACCTCTGCAACTGAGTGTTATTTCTCTGTTTCTAATGGATGAAGCTATGTTTAAATGTTAAAATGTGAACTTAGTTATGATATGCATGAATTGTTATGACTGGTAATATGTGGAGTGAAATTGCATGAAGTTGGAATATGAGAAGATGTGGTTGAATTAGGATTTCAAGGGAAATTCTAAGAGGAATGTTTTAGTGTATGTAAGGACATAAGGACTCCGTATGGGTTGGTATCCTGAAACTCCAATAATCATTCACGCTCAGATAGAGCATAATGGATTATGTCGTGAGGAGTAGCAGGAGGTCCTCGTCGTTGGACTTGATCCAGTCTAGACGTGGAGGGGACTTACCCTGGGAACGGTCGGGTGAATACTCCATGTGTCCAAACTCTGCAGAGTTTGGGAACCGTCACAGGTGCAAGCCACCCAGAGATCCAATGTCGCTTACATAATCCGGATATCGAGTCTAGAGTTATGTATATGTGTTGTGGTGGTCTATATGATTCTGGTGATAATGAGAAAGATTGCATGGTCTCTGTTTATAAATGAACTGCATGATTCCTTAATCAGATTAGCTTACCCTTGCTTGTTGTGTGTCTGTCTCGTGTTGTATGTTTTCCTTTTGCAATGATCACCTATTCGGTGGGAGCAGATGTGGTTGCAGTTGTCAAAGGCACTTCTGGAGGATGAAAAGTCATCGTGTTAGTGTTGAAGAGGAGGTTTAGCAGTGGTCAGTAGTACAGAGTGTATTAGTTTAGTTAAAGTGTATAAGTGATATATTTTTATAGTCATACCTTTTGTAAGACTGTATTAATATATTGGGTACACTGGATTATCTGTTTTGGAACTATGATGAAACTCCCTTTTTTTTTATTAGTTTTAAGCTGCTGAAATTGGGATGTTACATTTATACCCAAATAAAAGTTTATTCATATTTAATGGAATAAAAATTTTGTCTCATTTTTATTTCTATTGGATAGTGGATATACCTTACATATCTTTATTTTTTTAATACCTTATTTTATAATTAAATAAATACAAATAATTTTGTTACATAAATACGAATCAACAGCTGTGATAATAACATTTCAAGAGGGTATAATTTTAAGGATATTAAACAAACATTCACTTATGTACTAAAAGCCTCGAAAATAAATAATTTTAATTTTAATACAAATGTAACAAATACAGAAATACATGGATTAACAATTACTTGATAGTTATTTTTTACCTCACTTGTCTCCACTCTAAACATGATGTAGTAGTTAAGCTAACCTTTTTTCTAATCACTTCCTCAAAAAACTTGATTAATTTGTAGAAACTCCAATATATAATTCTTTAGTTTATTTATTTTTAGTTTTTAAGAAATTTAGTTTTATAAGAAAAGACTTGTGGATAAACTCTTAGAAACTGATTATTTCTCCATTGGTACCTCCACCTTTTTCATTATGGCCTTGGGGGCCATCGTACGTGCTTTCTCCATGCATCACATCACAAACAAAAAGGCTATTGAAGACTCATCATAAGTGTGATAAGTGGTATACTATGGTAAAAAAACGATAGATAAAGAGAAATTATGAAATGTTAGAGAGTGATTGATTTGTCATTATCTCTGATAAATGACTGGTTCGACAAATCAAAGTAGCTGTGTAGGTAGGCAATGAAATGAAGGACAAAAGTTTAAGAAGTAGCACACTATTTCAAAAGTTATTTTGGCACTATTTTTCAATGAAAACTTAACAAGTGTAAGTTTTATGATATATACGTTGATTAGAATTAAGAAATTGTTGTGTGAAAGCATATAAATCATTGTCTATAGTCAACACTGATCTATTGCAGTAGCTAGCTGTGTATGAAAAACTCATACCAATTACGAGTCAAAAGACTTCAATGCATTAATTTTGGTTCGTACGAAGCACATACACTGCAACATTTAGCTGGCAAAAAGCATGCCTAACCAATCTCATTCTGTGAAAGATAGAAAAGGAAATGTGTTAAAAGTTTTCATCACGTTAAAAAAACCGTGAAAATATACTTTTTGAACCTTAACAGTACTGGTACATGCATGTAGTATATTGCAACGTGCATGGTGGAAATCGCAGTGCGAGACAAACGTTGGAGTAAAACACCCAAAAGGTGGAGAAAAGGGACACAACATGCATGTATGTAACTGTTAGGTTTTAAGGAGAGAGTTTAATCGGGGATAACAAATATTAATAGCTGAGTCCAACCATATAAAGCATTGATACCACTCTCAACTCAAAACCTTAAGAGGTAATGGGTTTATGGGTCTTCATTTTTATATAGTGTTTTATTTTTTTATTTCTACCCAATGTGAAACTTAGACTCACACTTGGATTTCTAACGGTAACCTTTTCATGACAGAATTTACGTATACTTCTGTGTATACTTCTCTGTGTGTTTTACAGAGAAATACGTGAAATTAAATATGAAGTGTATGTGTTATAAATTATATCAGTAATTGAGCGTGTGAGGTGATATAGAAGCTATAAACCACATATGTAGTATAGGGTAATGAGAATTAAATATAAGTGAACAAAGTGGTTGCTGAGTGTGGTCACGCGTGGTCGTTTGGTCCGCTTCACAACATAAATCGGTATACCTCTATTATCTACGTATGCACATTATTAAGTTTCACAACTTTCTATATAAAGACTTAAAACAATACACTGAATTCGTAACATATACATAAAAAATACAAATTAGGTTATGACATTGGATGCACCGCACATAACTATTGATGGATGTGTGTTGCTGAAAAAAGAGTCTTAATTTATTATATAGGCAAACTATAGTTGGGACAATATGAACATGAAGAAAATATTTGTGTAGAATTCCAACTTCAGATAAGAAATATATGCAAAATCTCATAAAGTATTGAGAAAGATAATCTTATTATTTTACTGTCATCAAGAACCAAATTTGCTATAAATAAAAGAATAGCCCAAAGTCATGACATTTAAATGTTCTCATTAGAAGCTATATAAATTTTAAATCGAAATAGATTTCATATCAAAGTAGTAAAATTTAGAAGTAACTTAACCTCGTTAAACTCGTAAGTAAAATGAGATTTATTTCTATATATATAATGTAAATTGGTTTTACAGAAATGAGATTTCCCGACAACTTTTTAAGTGTGATTTATTTGAAATAATTGATTTGTTTTAATATCGTTTTCTTATTATATTGATTGGTCTCAAGTAGACCAAGTTATCCTATATGAAGGGCTCCATTTGGACGTATAAAAAATACATTTTCTAGTTTTGATTTACATCATAACCTTTATTCTTAAGAATTAATGATTTACAGACAAATGACATGATATTTGAATGTTGTGAGTTAATCTGTCCATATTTAATTGATTTGTCAAAGAGCTATAACAATTTGGGTCACATAGGTTAACTATAGTATTCTGTTCATGTCTGAAATATTTTATGCATTAACTTGATAGAATTATAATATTTTAATTTATAGAAGTTTTCAATTTAAATATAAAATGGGTGAACAAATTATATCTGTAAAATTGTTTAATATATAGTTTTTTAAAAAGTTGGAATTTTTAGATATAGAGTAAAATATATTTCATTCGTGATTTTAATAAAGTAAATACGTTTTTATACAATTTTTTTTTTCATAAACTAGTAAACTTTAAGTACATTTTAAAATTCAAAACAAGTAGAAACTTTACTGAGATAAATTTATTGACAAACAAATTGACGAGTTATGAAAGAAACAAATAAATTAAACAATTGATTAGTATTGAAATGAATATCATGCTCTTCAATTTATTTCGACAAGTAAACTTTTTATTTTTATTTATATATATATATATATATATATATATATATATTATTTTTGTATTGACATATACATTTATCTCAATAAATATATTATGAGATATCCAATAGAAAAATAATTTGTATTATTCTATTTAAGGACAAAACTAAAAATGCTTTAATAACACACAACTATCTAAATTTCTATAGAACCAAAAACTTACAAGTTTGTGATAATTGATCTTAAACCAAATTTTCATTTACTCTTCATTTTTATAATATTTTTTTTATATTACTTAGATATGGAACTTTGGTGAAAACAAAATTTTTTCTTTAATTGACTCACGAAAATCAACAAAACATCGTGATCATTTACTCACAAAATTACTAACACAATATTTTAACTCTCCAACCTTTACTAAGAAAAAAAAAAGAAAGAAAACTTCTACTGGTATAATATTAGCTGGGAAACAATAATATTTTCATAAAAATTTATATATTAATTGTAGTTGTACATCTGCAGTACTATAGTACTAACATAATTTTCATTACAGATTATAGTGACAGAAACAACTTTAACACTTATTTTGTTTTGTACTAAACAGATGAACGTGTTTGTAACTGGTCAAAGGGTGGACAGTAACAAATCACGTTCAACAATGGTTATACCTTATAAATATAGACAGTGATTAAATGCACCATTACTTCCGTAGTCAAATTTGTCAATACTGAAACTTCAACAAAGAATTTACACAGTGAGATTAGCAGAAACACCAAGTTATCATGTGTATCACACAAACAAATTGAAGTAGGTATTTCTATACACTGTGTTCTAGCTTGTTTTGGTATTATGAATGAATTAAATTTCATTTTTTTATGCCTTTTAAGGGCAGAAAATGAGTTCGAATTCTCAAATATAGTTCGTAAGATGTAGGTGTGAGATTTCAAAAGTGTGTGCACATAAAATGTTTGGAAAATTGAAAAGTGTTGGAAGTCTCTGCGCACATGAAGAGGATTCATAATTCGGCATATATCAATCATATATCACGTCACATAAAGCATTTAAGATCGATTTCATGTATACTAAGATAAACATTTGATTTTTCAAATTTGAATTCCTGGTGGAACGTGACATTGTTCTAAAAATTTGTCATATGATTTGGGTTGATTCCATTGATGACATGAGGTTTTTGGCTGCTAGTACATATCAAAAAAGCAGTCCATATATAGGTCTGGATCAACAGACACACAAGATTAATAGTGCCCTTAGAATCAAGTCTCCAAAGTATTATTTTGTGCTGTGCATTTTTCATTGACTTGTTTTTGTATTAGTCTGTTGACTATAGCTGTCAACTGTGCTTTTTTCTCTCTATCATGTCCGCAGTTTAATACTTCTTCCACCCTCTGAAACGCATTAGAAAATAATACATAATATAAGGAATAAACACATAACATGACATCTCATGTATTTTAAGAATGATTAGAAGAAACTTTACAAATTAATTATCTAAGACTAAAAGTATCTAGTTGAATTCTTTTAGTAGTATTCACAACGTTAATAATAGTGTTAGTGGTATAAAGGTGAGTAAGAGATGTTTAATGTGTTAGTGAAGATACAAAAGATTAAGGTGTAGAGTCAAGATAAAGATGTTCAAAGAACGAAGTTGAGATACAAATTTTGAAGTGGAGTCATAAATGTTTAAGGTATGTAGTTGAGTTAGAGATTCTCAAGGAATGAGTCAAATTAAAGGTATTCAAAGTATGAGGTCAAAGTAGAGATATTCAATATATGGAATGGAGTTAGATATGCTCAAGGGATTAAGTTGGGCTAAAAAAGTTCTAGAAGTAAACTAGATATAATAAGCTCGACTTTGAACTCCTACTTAAAAGTAGAAAGTATTTGAACAAAATATTAATATACTATAACTTTTGTGTTAAATTGTTTGTGTTGAATTTTAGACTTTAAAGATATAAACTCTTTAAAATTATATTTAAATACTAATAAATTTTAAAAAAGTAAAGACTCTCTGATACTCAAATCAATAAAAAATCTAAAAGTGATACAAATATTGTTAGAATAATGAACCAAACATTCACTATAAAAAAACCTTGATTAGAAACAAATTTTAGAAACTAAAAATAGTTAGTCACTATAGTCACCAATTTTAGATACTAATTTATGAAACTAAAAATTATTGATTACTAAAATTGTCACTATTATAAATAAAAAATTATAATTAGTCACTAAATTTGTCACTAATTAATTAGAGACCAATTTATAAACTAATTTATTTGGTAGCCAAAATCTTGGAGTTGTTAATTTTTAGTGACCAATTTTCTTTGGTAGCCAAAACCTTAGTGTAATTAATTTTAAAGACTAATTTAGTGACCAATTATAATTGTTTATTCACAATAGTGACTATTTTAGTAACCAATAATTTTTAGTTGGATGAATTGATATCTAAATTAATTATTATAATTACTAATAATTTTTATTTGTTATATTAATTTAAAACAAGTTCAAAAAGGATTAATCCACCTCAATTCTTTCTTACCCGTTAATAAATTAGCTATTTTATATTTTTTTACTATCAAGTAAATATCATTTATAAGAAATTATATGGAATAAAATTCTAGTTTAATTAAATATCTAATTTTCAAAGTTGTGCATGATGGTGTGGCTTAGAATAATAAAAATTTAACATTTGGATGGTAAGAAATGAGTTATGGAACTCTTTTCTTTTACAAGCAAATATCCTTTATCGTTAGAATATGATAGGAACCACTTCAATTAGAAACGTGTTTGCAAGTTGTTCTAAGTGTTGTTTTTTTTTTCTTGAGTTGCACAATTTTTTAAATTTCACATATAACTTTGTGATAGATAGAAGTGTTCACGGTGTGATTTAGTTTGATTTTGAAAAAAAAAAACATCTAAATCAAATATAAAAATATATGTGATTCAGTTTTTTTAAAAAATCAATCAAATCAAACCAATCTGTGTAGTTTAGTTCGGATTAATTTTTACTATTTTAATTTATAGTTCTAATTGTTTTTTTCTTTTATTAAATAATTCTATTTTCATATTTTAAATCAAATGTAATAATAAAATATGTTACTTAAAATCTAATAAATACATTAAATAATAAATTAATAAAATTGTAAGATTAAATATTTACTATTATTAAACCTAAAAGAATATATTTTTGTAGTCTATTATCAATAAATACGAAGCAATAATCTAATACCAACTTAAAAATCATAAAAATATAGGTTAAGTGATAGTGTAAAATTGAAGATGTTACCCTAAAAAACAATTGACAACGTGGTGAAGAAAAATCAAGAAATTCACACTCAAAATTTAACTTGAAAAGTATAACTAATAATAATAAATATATTAAAAATCTATTCCAATTAAAATTATTTTGAGTTGATTTTAAAAATTCAAACTATAAATGGAATCAAATTACCCTTTTATTAAAAGAATTTTGAAGCAATATCCAAACATTTTCAATTAGTTTTTAATTTTTATTGATTGTTATATTTTTTTTCTTTGTCTTTTTGCTCATATTGTGTTTGGATTGAATTTTGTATACTTGTGGCACGAGCTTAGTACATTAGAATATATAACATTATAACATTAGTTTTTTTTAATTATTTAAAATTAATAATATCAAGAATCAGTGTAACATACTGTTATATAACTGTCAAAGACCGTAAAGATAATGATTCAATTTTTTTTACGAAGATAGCTAAAATATTTTTAAACAATAAATTTACTCTTAATTTTTACTTGACATTTTAGAGATGGTTCCTTAAATAAGTTTTTTTGCCATATGACAAAAAAATAACATTCTTTGAATAACATAAACTAAAATACATTTAACTTTTGACTAAAGCTCTAATCCTTAAAAAATTTAATTTAAAACACATTAAAGTATAAAGATATTTAATATTGTTTTATAATTATTAATTCTTATATAACTAAAAAAGCTATTTTAAATAATCATTAAGTAGTTAACAATATAAAAAGTATTCTTTAAATAATTTTCAAACTTCATATCCATATGTCACTTTTATAACCTTTGCTTCACGCGGACGAAGCTTGTGTGTCCCTTTTAAGACCTTAGGTGTCTTGTGTATCTTTCATTCACTTATTAAAAAAAATATAAAATAATTGTGTATCAGGAAATGTTAAAAATATTTCAAATAAAATTTAAAATTATTATTACACAACATATCAAAATTAAATAAAAACCTTTCTATTAATTAGTAATATGTTAGGGTTAAACTTTTATTATATTATTATAAATCATATATATGGCAGTATATATAATTAATGCTATGTTTTCAAGCTGGGTATAGAAAGGTAAATATTCCACTTTTTAAAACAATTGTTCTTTTTTTTTTCACGTTTATGTTCAATTTATCTAATTAAATATGCCTAACCATATGTTTTCACAAATTTCTCTGCAAATTCTTTTGAAAAAAGAAAAATAAAATAAAATAACCTATGGACAAGTATTAAGTCAATGAAAAATACTTGTTTGTATAAAAAGACACGGGCATTTCAATCAATTTAATTTTTTTTAAATAATATATATATATATATATATATATATATATATATATATAAATTATTTCATTTGTTGAGATGTTATATACATGAGTGGGACTTTCAATATTTGTTTTTATTATTAATTTCTTCGATGAATCGCTTTTAATCACGACCCTACACATTCCTGTTTGTTTACACGAGTTTTTTCCATAACAATCCAAACACATCTCAACCATACATACTTCATTGGAAAGTCTAAAATGTTGGTTCCTTTCTCAAACACTTTTCATGTGATTCTATACTTAACCGTGTCACTAATCGTTAATTTCTGTTTAGAAAACACAATTAATGTGCTCAGAAAACATTTAAAGAAAAAGAAAGAAATATTAATGATGGGAATAATTCAAGGCAAATTAATGATTGGAATAATTGAAGAATTTTTTGTTGTGTTCAATTAACTTAATTATTTATAATTCTGATAATAAATTAAACAATTATTATATCTGGTACATGAAAGGTAGGTTATTAATTAATTATATAAGAGTTGGGAGACAAATTTAAGTTTTGTAATGTGATGAAAGTCTTTATATATAAAAGATTGAAAGCTAAGCAAACATCTGGGAAGTACCTCATTTGCTATAGGCACTCCTTTATTTCGTAGTACTGTTCTAGTAGCTGAATTTTCCTGTAAATAAACCCCCTAATTTTTTGGGCAAGGACACTTTACAAGGAAAAAGTACTGCACAATCTATTTATGTGTGTGTGTTTTCAATATAAATATATATATATATATATATATATATATATTTTTTTTTTTTTTTTTGCCAAAGAATTTTCTGTGCACTTTATTGCTAAAAATTAGTGTAACTATACTGTCTCTAATATGGTATTAGTAAGTCAAACAAAAGTCATGCATCAACTACTAAAAAAACTATTTAATCTTTTGACAAATTTGAGACTTTATATATATAATAGTTAAAGAAAATGAGAGCAACGGTTTCTCTATTAAAAAGTCCTCATCTTGTAAAAAAACATTAAAATTATTTATTATCTATTTTAAAATAAAGATTAAATTAATGATATATCTCTATCAATAATACTCAATGGGTAAACATTTGTTTTATGTAGTGACTCTTATTGACTCTCATTAGTTATATATTAGAAACTTTCAAATATAGGTAAATATGAAGAGGTACGAGGAAAATGTGGAGACCGAGTAAAATATACAAAAATGGAATAATAAATGATTTAAAGTAAAATAAAAATGAAACACGACTTTTGCATATGGAGAAGATTGTAATTTTATTATCGTAAAAATGAAAAATGAATGAATAGTAATTACTATTGTGGTTCATTTATTGTTGACAATCACGTTAGAGAAAAAGTTTGAGTTGATGACAGTATTATAAAAAAATGAAAATAAAAATTAGATTTGGTCGATAAGATTAGACCGGTCAAATGTACCGTCTCTGCATGAGAATGAGTTACTGCATAAAAAGATTTGAGCATTTTATGTGGCAAAGATCTTTTATATATAGGCCTGGCTTCTGGGTTTTGCACAGACCAACTTTTGCTGAGTCCAAACTTCTGAGACACCTGCATTCTGCAAACCTTTGAGTATCACACTTGCTTTTCTTCTTCCATCACTTTCCTCACCACAACTCATCTTTGATTTTCCAACCATCAAATGGCAGCTTTTTCATCCCAATACTACCATCCCTTTCTACTTCACTCAATCTCTTCTCTGGGGGACCAACACCAACAACAACCCCTTATAAACACCCCTTCTCCTTCTTTTCACAACCAAACATCTCTCAATACTCTCACTAATCAAGACTCTACCAGTGACATCAAAAACCATAGTCCTCAGACATCCATGGTTGTGGACAAGCTTGAAAACGGTGAACAGGTCACTCAGAAGGTCACCTCTCTGCACAAGAAGAGAAGACCAAAAAATGGACCTTCCTCGGTAAACTTTTTAGACCATTTTTCGTGTTTTACTTTTCTTCAAACACATGTTAGTAATTGCTTAATTGTTACAGGACTCAGCAGAAGGAGCAAACAAGAAACAAAAGAACAGCAATGGCGGTGATCAAGGAGAAAACAAGGAAAAAGAAGTGAAGAAGGATCAGAAAAAGGGTTCAGAAGATCCTCCAACTGGGTATATCCACGTTAGAGCAAGAAGGGGTCAAGCAACAGATAGCCACAGCCTTGCTGAAAGGGTACAATATATACATCACTCTTTAACAACTATGAACCACTGTGTCTATGTCTATGTATGTTTCAATATTAGGTGTCATGTTTCATTTTGAATGTTGCAAAAGTAAATAATAAAATTTTGATTGTTTCAGGTGAGAAGAGAGAAAATAAGTGAAAGGATGAAGACGTTGCAGCGACTTGTGCCAGGCTGTGATAAGGTGAAGTTTCACTTCTTTGATCTTACATGTTTGAATTGCATTATTCATATGTATATATATATATATATATATATATATATATATATATATATATATATATATATATATATATATATATATATATATATATATATCTTCATTGTTATTTCTATCAACCTTTGTTGACAGCTACGTTTGATTTGCTTCATAAATATTATTAGGTAACTGGAAAGGCCCTTGTGTTGGACGAAATAATCAATTATGTTCAGTCCTTACAGAATCAAGTGGAGGTAGCAGTGAAGTTCATTTTTAACCCAATCCACATTGTTCATTACTTATATATAATGTCTGAACCAACTGTGATTTTTTGTGCAGTTCTTGTCAATGAAACTTGCTTCTGTGAATCCCATGTTCTTTGACTTGGCAACGGACTTAGACAGCCTCTCGGTTAAACCTGATGAGGTGAGAGAAATAGAAAATTAAGGTTTTTGATTTGTTTGATGTGGTAATAAGGATAGATTATAGTTGTTGTTGGTGTGTGAAATATATGAGTAATGATGAAAGTTTGTCCCACTGAATTTCAGAAGTTAAATAATGCAGCATCCCCATCACTACTAGCATGTGTGGAACAATGCAGACCAAACCAGGCCATTGCTTTTGCTGACACAACCACCCTGACCACCACTACTACCACCTTCCCCACCGCTAATAATGATGACTATCTTTTGGATTATTCATCCTCATCTTTTCTTCAACCCCACAGGCCAAATCTCTTCTTTGAGGTATCTTAGATCAATCAAACCACACTTCTTTTTTCTTCTTCCAATTTTTTATTTAGAATAATTTATTTTAATTTGTTTAAACGTAAACTGAAATTAGCTTTAAGTGTGAATATATATATAAAAGTTCAATTTTTTCTCTCTTGTCTTTAACTTTTTCTCATTTGTTTTTTGCTGGACACATACTGGCATCAGATAATTACAAGATAATAAATAATTGAGAGAAGGGTTTTCTCTTTTCCTGTATTCTGACAAAAACATAATTTTCAGTATAACGGTGGTCAGATTTGGGAAGTAGACCAGCGACAAAAGTTTCTTCATCCATATGGATATGCCAATAATACTGGCTCTTTCAATTAATATCTATGTTTCTCATGTGGTAAGTTTTCAATAACTTTGGTCTTCTTAAATTCTGACCCTTATATTTTAATCATTTTTTAAGAAACTATTGTTTGTTGCTATAGCAGGTTGGCAAATTCAAAACAAGTATGGGTATCTCAGTGCAAAAGAAATATTCTCATGCATGAAAAATGAAAGCTATGGTTGGTATCACAGTATCATCATATATACGAATATATGATCGTATTTTGAAGAAAATTGGTGACTTTGTTTGCTTGGGTCTTGGCTTGTCACCAAAGTAAAGAGAGACCTTTGAAGACGATGAATAAAGTGGAAGCAAAATTAATGGATGAAGAACACACACTAAGGACAGAAAATGCCGACCAAATAAAACCATATCTTTTGCTAGATCTGTTGTTCTGTTCCTGTCCAACATATATGTGATGCACAAATTCCAAGAGACTCTATGTCAATCCTGCAGACATTGAAATTTATGTCATGTAAATTAATTATATGTGAGTTATTAGAAGAAAATTGATTCTTGTGGTGGCAGTTATTCTGTTGATACAGTTAATTTCACCGTTATTGAGAAATGAAAGGCTGATGCTACTCATCACCCTTGACAAGACAATGCATGCATTTTCTGGTGTAGTTCATTTCATCTAAATTTGCAGAATCTTTTGAGCTTTGGCATCATTATGGTTCTTTTTTTCCAATTTAGTTATTTGGGCCGTTCGATTTTCCGACATTATAGACAGATCCTAGGTACCACTAACTATGGTCTAGTCACAACGCTCTCATGAAGATTGAACACACAAAAAAAATGAACAATTGCTAATTTATGATCACTTGAGTTTTTTGTTTTTTTTTTCCTTTATCATGTTTATTTTAAATTTGTGTTATATTTTATTAGAAAGCCTTATCAAGGATATACATCTACTTTTGTACTGGATTAGCAGTACATGATACTCTCTTAATTACTAATTAATTCACTTTGGCTAACAATAATGTACTCCAGTATTATATTTTGGATCAAAATGATTGTTAGTTTTGTTTGTAAATTATTTATCAGAATTATGTAACTGAAATAGAAGAAAAAAACGAGAGAAAATTAATTCATTTCAGAAGTTTCTTAAATTAATGTTACTTTATTTTGGGACAGGTGAAGGCAAGTTCTTTGTGATGTCTTTTTCAGGAAAGATGTCACTGTTTCTTAAGAAAGAAAAATATCGAAAGTGGTTGTGATGTCCCTGTAAGCAAACACGTTGAATTTCGCTGCCTCATATTTTGGTTTTAATGAGAAGTAAAATGCTCGCTTTAAATTTTTTAGCTAAAATATTACATGAAAAAAGATTTCAATCCAATTTCCAAATGTATAGTACGTTCAATTTAATTAATATATAATTCTGAATCACGAGTAATCTTTATATATATATATATATATGCACGAGTATTAATTTAGATAATAAGTTTTTTACTTTGTTTATATTAGGAAAAATGTAAAATAGTAACTAATCTGCATTGTTTATTTAAGAGGGTTATTATGGTTTTCAAATCATTTTAAAAGTTATTTGGTTTTACTTTTTTTTCTTTTCACGTTTTAGACATAAAAAAAATAGAAACTACTATAAATAGGTTAAGTGTGTATCGTACATCCATATGTAATTTAATTCGGTATCAAACCAAACATGTACATAAAGACTTTTTCTTAAAGGTTTTTCAAAACACGAGCAAGAATGATTCTCGTAAACTTAGAAGTTGTATCATCCTTTTATCATAAATAAATTATAAACATGAATAATATTATAAAGTTATGATTAAAAAATATAAGCATGTACCAACAAAATAAAGACATTAAATGTTAAGAAAAAGATTTTATTACCGGATTTTACAAAATTAGTCTGTAAGTTAAGATTTGTACTCTCTTATATATTATAAATTAATCTTATATCTGGTCGATATAGTACTTTCAATGCACCATTTTGCGTCGTTGATGCACAAACATCTTAAATAATAAAATTAGATATTAATGAGTAATTTAATAATAGATGGATAATAGACGCAACAAACAACAAATTTTATAATAAACTCTGACATATGATTATGATATTAGGTTGATCTTTAACTTAATTCAATCCTACAAAATCAATCAGCTTATAAAGTAAGATTTACATATTTATATATTATAAATTGAGCTTATTTTTAATCAACATAGACTTTTAGGTTCGGATATATTTTTATTTAAATTGTCATACAGTTACGGTGACCGTGAAGGTAGGGTTGGTGTAAAATCATATATCACAGTTGTCCATTATGTAAAGTTAAATAAAATTACAATAACTACAATGATTTTGGATATTATAATTTTTCTTATTTCAATGGTTGATATTATTAGATTACATGTATTAGTGAGAGATTTTGTTTGGAATGGTGGGTGATCCAGTGAACCTATCTTCTTTCCGACAACCTTTATTTATTTCCCTTCACACTGTTTGCTTTCCAAATGGTATGAGACAACAATGGTTGCCCCTAATGGTGTCCTTTTTAACAAAAGTGTTGTTTTCTGGGGAAACAACTTCTGGAACCAAAAAAACACATTCAAGAAATCATGGCCAAGACGTTTCCTCGTGTAATATTACAAACGGTAACCCTAACAGTTAGGATTAGGTTTCACAAGCAAAGTGAATATAGGTATAAAGTTTTTATGGAATGATAAAGCATTTCACCCTTCCCCAATGAGGAACAAAAGAATTTTTTTTGTTTTTCACTTTTAGTTTTGGAGTCATGGATATAAACAGTCCATGTGGAAATTTTTTGTCCCCTGTGTTTCTGTGTTATCTATTTCTCCACCCACATGTTGCTTTCTCCTCACCCAACACTTTTTTTCCACGGATTACATTTTTTTTTTTTTAATTTCAACTTTTTCATTGAATCATCACCAGCCATGTATATCATAAATCGTTTATAAATCGATTTTATTGGTTAATAACGCAGTAGTTTTTGTTTGTGGGAAGTAGAAAGTGTGTGTGGTAATGAAGTTGTAGAAATAGAAGGAAGGAAAGGGAAGTGCTCCGATCCAAAACCAAAAGGAATCTTTCATCAAAAATATGAATTGTGATGTGACAGAAACAAATGTAGTTTTGCTGTCAAAAACACAAGAAAATGTCACAACACAACAGACACAAGACACAGAGACACATCCATCCATTTAATAAATTTTGACTCGTCTATTAACCGTGTGTCTACAACCCTATCACACCATGTCACCGTCCAAACCCTACTTCACTTTTACTCAACCATACATAACAAAAACAATGCTTTCACACCAAAACCATATCATACTACTCAGAAGTTCTTGTTATTTACGACTTTGTTTCCAAATAAAGTAAATTTCATTTCATCATCATTATATCATCAAAGGCTTTCGAGTCTGCAAGACATGAGCATGAGTCCATGACCAACCACGTACATATTCCTAGACTCTTCCACTTTGCAAATGTATGACACGTCAAAATCCTAAAGATGAACAGCCAGTGTTTATGATTTAGCTTCTTACTTTTTAATTGGTAGCTTCTGGTACTGCCTGTTTCTTTAGGAGAAAGGTGCAGGCTTATATATATATATATTATACTTCCAGTAATTTCCAAATACTCACGTCTCGGTCTGTTATTTCTCTAGGAAACACAACATTTGTATATTATTTGAGATATGTATTTCAGTTTTATCTTTAATTATTATTTTGTAAATTAATTATTTTATAAATAATTTATTTTTAATTGTTATTTTAATTTTATTTATTTATTTTTAATGATTATTTTAAAATTTTCTTTTATATACATATATTATTTTTTAATTTTATATTTAACAACTATTTTAAAAATTAATTATATATTTTTTATTAATTTTAATTTAAATATCTATGAAAATTCAAATATACAAACACATAAACCATGATGTATTTTTATTAATTATAACTATTATATCTCTAAAAAGCGTCAATAAAGAGATATTTTAAAGAAAGTGTGTGTATACTGACAGTGTCGGACTACATACATACCAAGATATCCAAATGTTAAGTTCAGAATTATTGATGAGAAATTATGTTTATATGTTTAACTCTTTTATATATATGATTGGCAATGAGATCTCTTAATTATTTGGGATAACTTTACCCATCGTTTAATGAATTGATAAAATACTTGAATAAATAAATATATATATATATATATATATATATATATATATATATATATATATATATGAGATGCTGAATATTATTGTTATGTTGTTAATCTTTAATTGCTTATTAGATTCTTTTGTTTTCTAAAATTTGTCTTTCTTACCGACGGTCCTTAAAAAAATGTATATAAATGAAGTAAAGTTATTTGGATTCATCAAATACATAAATCCCTAACACTTGTAATCAGGTTAGAAAATAATTAAAAAAATACATTATTTAGTAGAACAAATACGAAAATAAAGTAACTCTAGAACTAAATTTAACTTTGGAAATCAATTATGCGGATAAAATATTAAAATCAGAAAAATAAGACGCTCAAAAAAAAAGGAAGAGTCGGAAAAACTATTAATAAAACATAGAAAAATGATTTTCTATGATTTTTTTTAATATTTGTAAAATAGTAATACAAGTATTTGAAATCCTTCAAGACTATTTGAGTAAGCAATAAATGATTTTCTTATTACTATATCATTTTTATTTATATATGTAAGTTACAATTTGTCATGATTTTGAAGTTGAATGGTATAAATAAGAATAAGTTATTTCATCTTATATTTTAATATATTGATTTATTTTACTTTTAATATTTGAATCATGTAACCATTTCATATAACATGTAATTTCAAACTCTAAAAACATATTTGGAAAGTGATTCTTGATATAATTTCTCATTAAATTGACTTGATATAACAAAATTCCAAGCATTATAATCTTAACATATATAGTAATTTATTCGATACTTAATAAATATTTATAAACTTTATTAAATAATAAACTGATATCATAAAAATCGTTACGGAAATATCTTACTAAAGAACGAAAAAAAAATAATAATCATGCATGTATTTTATTTAATTAAATCCATAATATTTAATTTCTACTTTAGTGATTATAACAATTGGAAAACACATTACTTAATTAGAAAATTCAATCGATAAACATTGACCAATATTTCTTTATGGTCATAATACTTTCTACTTTTTTTTTTAAAGTACAAAACATCAAACATTATCTCTTATTAGATTGTCATTTTAAATCTTCTTCATTTTCTCTTTTATATTATTTAAAAAACTCTGTTTTAGTATTTTTAATTTCTTTATTTTACTTTTAAGTAACTCTTATTTTTATTTTATAGTTCACTTTATATTTTATTAGCTACCTAAAAATAGAAGCCTATAACACCTGAAAGTCATTAAAGTTAAAGAGGCTTGAAAAGTTGATTTTTCTAATGTGAATGATTCATGTTGACAACCAAGTCAATATATGTTCAAACTCTTTGTAGGAAAATGAAACTATTTAATCTAAACAAGGTTCGATACATAAAACACTAAAACGACATGATGAGACTTGTCATATAAAGATTATGAGTTTGTTTGTCCAGATTACTATGCCGACATATCTCTTTGATTTGGTTCAGTCCTCTTATATATAAACACCATCATTAACAAGTTTCAAAATTTAATCAAGTCTAAAATCAAATCTTTTATGGATCCTCACAAAGCTAGGTAGAGTATGATTTTGACGTAATTAACGCAAATTCAGATTTAATAAAAAGTCTTCACTAATAATAGACCAACATTCTCATTTCATGCTATTGCTTACGTAGCTCTAACATCATGCATAATATGTATTAATGCTGTTTTAATTTGTAGTTAGTGAAATGGCACATGGTGCTAATTGGAAAAGATTGATTTAATTATTAGGGACATTTTGAATCCTAGTCCTTTTCTCTAGATGGATAGGTGTTACATTATTTTTATATATTAAATTATGTTTTAGATTGTCATTTTAGTTTAAATATGTCAAAAACCTGCTTGAAACCTGGTTTAATGCATAAAAAAATTTAATATATTAAGTTAGGAAGATTATATATACTTATTCATTTCTTAAGTTTGAAGATTAAACTCTATAAAAACTTTGATTAAAACAAATGTTAAAGTTTAAACACTAAAAATATATATTTAATTCTAATTATATTACTTAGTTAAACTTAGACATGTGTCTTTTTATGTTTTTAATTCCTTTAACATTATTCTGTTTTTTGTTGTTATCTCTTAAATTTAATTTTTTTTTTCATTCTTTTATAAAAGTGGTTCTTTTGTAAACAATTTTGATGGTTTATTTTTGTAAACTTAATATATTTAATATTTCACACAAAATGTTCAAACAATAATACACTGGTAACATATAAAGATTAAAAAAATTCGTACTAATAAATATTTATAACTAATATTCTTAATTAAACAGATTTTTTTTTAAATATTATGAGTGATAGTTGCGTACTTAAATTGCTCAGTACCTATTGATGGAACAAGTACATTATTATATATTTAATATGCTAAAAAAATTATTGATAGAAGAAATATAAACTTTAAAATTTAATTTTATATGTTTATATTTTTTATTTAGAAATTGAAATTGTTTTACAGAAAAGTTATTTTCTTAAAACTTATTATGGTGCAACTTATTTAAAATTATTATTCAAAACAACCAAACTCATCTGTAATAATACTTTTTGTGTTATTTTATTTGAATTTTAAAGTTAACTTTTTGTTTAAAGTTATATTTTAAACAGTTAGTTTTAAATAATGTTTTTTGAAATTAAAAATATAATAAAAAAACATCTATAGAATAAAACTTATTTCTTTTGCGAAAATTGCAGATAATGTAAGAAGTACTTTTAGATGGAAGGGGTCACTCACGCTAATATTTTCGTTAAAAAGCTGGTATAAGGTCATATATGAATAATTAAGCAATTTGCACAAAATTATAATATTTCTTTGGTAATAACAAAATTAACAACAGTTCTGTAACTAATATGTCCCAAATTTCCGCGTTTAAATAAAAATAATTTGAATTAAAACTCAGAAAGTAAATGAGAAAATCAAATTACAAAAAAGAGTATAACAAAGAACGAAAATTGTTTAAAATAGAAGATCGGGTTGGTGGTGATACATAAATAAGATGTCAGATTGGTAAGAAAAAGAAAATGAAAGAGCATCATGTGTCTGTGGCTGTTTCAACTATTTCATTCTGCTCAAAAGAACATGATGGCCTTATTTGCAGTTTCATTCTGACAATTTTTGTGGATGTGTCTATATTCAGAGGGGGACACAACAAATCAGTACTTGCATGTAAAACATTTGCATTCATTTTTTCTTTTCTCATTACATTTAATTCTACTTTTTTTCTCTACACTTTATACTTTGTATTGGACTTTTGTTGATATTGTTACTTATATGCTGTGATTTTAAATTATATTGATTTCGATATATTAAAATTTTAATTTAACTTTAAGAGTTAAATTTGGATACATTTATTTTTTGTCTAAAAGAATTGAAATTTATAATTGTTTCAAAAGTTTGATATATTTTAATATCTAAATATAATATTAATTTTTTTATGTGTTAAGTAACATTATAAATAATTCAAATTTTAACCTGACACGTTAAATAATTTTAGTACAATTAGTTAATAAAACTATATATTTTTTTTTTAATTTGAAAACCAAATTATATTAAAATTTAAAATAAAAATTTTAATTTTAATTTTGAATCAAAATTTAAAAACCAAAAATGCATTTTATTATATTTTTAAATATTAAAATGAGTGTATTTTAAAAGTAGAGTGGAGAGAAATAACATAAAAATCCTAATGGAATTTTTTTTACCAATTCTTATAATATGTTTCATATCTCTCCTTCTTTTTTTTTTTCTTTCCCTTTTTAAGAAGTGAAAAACTAATTGAAACTGAATCTTTGACATCTTTAGTTCGGATTCATCTTCATAAGATGAATGGTCGGAAGCATGGGCATGTATGGAAGCAGTTTGGCATAACCCGTAGAGTATAATTGCCCCATCTGTCCCTTCCTTCTTAATGACCAACAACTTTTGCGATAACACTTTAAACATGGGCTGTCCAAACACTGTACTTCTCCAACTCTTAAAATTCATCAATTCTTTTTTTTTTTTTTTATTTTTCTTTTTTTTTTTTTTTTTTTTTTTTTTTT
>Ga0209589_1005666_pt1 | contig 21104 bp, 15 predicted proteins | sample CowpeawhiteBW_FD_187525 | JGI IMG/M metagenome (GOLD analysis project Ga0209589, IMG submission 187525) | Root nodule microbial communities of legume samples collected from California USA - Cow pea white BW (SPAdes) (version 2) | ecosystem: Host-associated > Plants > Roots > Nodule | place: USA... | reverse complement strand
TATATATATATATATAAAGAATAAAAGAATAGATTCATTTAAAAAAAAAAAAGATATTAGGGAAGATATCCGTGAAGATAAAAACTAGACGAATCCTACTTCTTTACCTATTTTGAATTATTCACCTATTTTCGAATAATTACATATACAGGTGAGGGTTTCATATTACCTGTTTCAAACATATCTAGATTTTTAATATATTATTTTGGACCCTTCTATGACGCCCCGACTAAAATAATTATTATTTGATAAAAAGATGGAATTAATTTATTTTTTGTACAATAAGATTTTCCTTGAGAGGAAACTAACAATAACATAACTTCATATCCATACATCTATGTAATTGTTCATAAAATATTACAAAAATATATCTTTGTATAATATTAAGAGTTCTACATCAAAATAGAAGATTATCTATATTTGTAATATCTCCTCAAGATATTAATATAAATTATCCACGAGTTAATCTTCAGAAGATCCACCAATAATATCCTGAACAACTCTCACTAAGCAAGTTCCCCTTCTATCATGCAATAGGTACATATGAAAGAAAAATATGAAAGGAGTAAGGTCTTTATAAGCTTTAAATATCAATCTTAATAAACTCAACAAACAATGCAGATACTAGGGCCTAATATTGGACCTACAACCACAAAGCTTGATCTCGTTTTACCAGACATATGGATCTATATTCCACTTCTGATGATCCATTATGAACATTAAAAGTTACTTTGGGAAGTGATTAGGTAGTTGAGTATTTCTCATAAAAACATTGGTACAATCATAATTATTTCCATCTCGAGAATATTAGCCATTTATAGGAACATAGAAGAGATATATAGTCACTACCTAACCTTGGTGATGCCGAGTAGGTATCGGATATTCCAAAGTTTGGCCTATGAATATCCTAGTCCAGTGCGCTATTCTGAACTATCCAGATATTCACCTACTTGGTAAAACTTCCTTAGACCCTACCATGGTCCTTGCCTTTCATCTCGTAGTGTACTAAACTGTGACTTCCCAAATAAAAACACTCTGACACTAGTTTAATCTCAACTTATTGAAATCATACTTAACTCTTACTTAATTGACATACTCTTGGACACTTTCAAAGGTCATAAAATGTGATGACTATCAAATTATGTCATTGTATAAACTATACACAAAGAATATAAACTAACAATAAAATGTACATGTAATTTTCTTCTATCCAAGCTCACTGAATAAAATAATATTTACTTTTACTTTTGTTTTTAACTTTTTTTTTGAATTATAAAATAATGATAAAATAAGAATGAAAGTAATAACTTTAAATAAATAACTAGATAAGGATTAAAATGTTATAAATAAATATAATAACAAAAATATAAATTAAACATGACTGGTGCATAACGGGAGATATATTAAATGAAATAAATAAATAGGACCACTAAATAATTGGAGATTAAATAAAATAAATAAATAGGACCAGTGTATAACTGAAGATAAATTAACTAAAATAAATAAGCAAGACCAGTGTATAATGGGAGATAAATTAAATGAAATAAATAAACAAGACAATTACATAACTAGAGATTAAATAAAATAAATAAATAGGACCAGTGTGTAAGCCCCATTTTCTCAACTCTAAAATCATTTTGGGCCTAGCCTTTTCATGGGCCCAGGGCCAGCCCATTAGGGAACCCAATACCTCTTTCCAGCTCTTAACCATTCATTTGATCTCATTTTCCATAAATAAGCTACTCTCTCTCATTCTCTTGTCTCCAGCAAGGTGCTCTGCTAAGGCACAATATCCTTCGGTCTCCGAGCTAACGAAACCCATTCTACCTCCAAGTAAGTTGAACCTTAGGGTTTTTTGGTCTGTTTTTCCCCCTTTACACTGTTTGGGTACGTTGGTCTAGTTAGGGTTTAATCTCTTACACTCGTTTTGTCCTGGTATTCTTATTTTTCAACTCACTATTTGATTCTTTAGCTGTGGTGCCCCTTGGCTATATACCAGCTTTACGTTTGCTAGCATCTAAGCAGGTAAGGGAAGCTAGGGTTCACATTTTTAATTTATTTTTGCTTATTTTAGTTATGTTCGTGTTTATGATGTTTGTGTGGTGCTTATGATGGTATGAAAATGCATTGTGTGCTATTTTGAATGAGTTCTGGTTTTGCATGCGTGGAACAGTGGGGGAGAACTAATATTTTCGCCCAAACGAGCTCATCTCGTCTAGGCGAGAATAGCAAACGCTCGCCCAGGTATCTGCTCGAGCACTCATTTAGGTGAGAGAAGCTGCGTTTTTTAGCAACAAACCATCTCGCTCAGGAAAGAAGGCCTCGCCTAAGCGAGAGCTCGCGAAATCTTCAAGGACCCTCTGTTGCAGTCTTGCCTAAGCGAGAGCCTGTAGCTTGAGCGAGACAATTTCTCTCGCCTAAGCGAGGGCTCCTAGCTTGAGCGAGAACTGGTGCAGGGACGTGCTGTTCTATGATATGCTTTAGTTTTTGGTTGATTGATTTATTAGGTATTCTATTTAAAGCTTAAAGTATGTGAGTATGCATGAATTGTTTGGCTCTATGAACTATAATTGGTATGTTGGCATGAGAAGCACATGGATTTTGGTGGATTGGTTGAGAACTTGCATGAGAATTGGATGTTTGAGATAAAGGTTGTGGTTATGGTATTTGGAACATGATTTTGGTGTGTGATAGACGTAATTCAATGAGTCTCGAGGGGAGATCTCATGGTGGTGTGTAGTGTATTTAATTAAGATAAGGATTCAAGTAAGGATCGCATCCCAAAACTCTAAAGGATCAATTAGTCTCACGTATAACAAACTGATCCTAGTCGTGAGAGTAGCGGGAGGCCCTAGTCTTTGACAGGATAATGGCCTTAAATGTTTGAAGGCTAACCTTGTGTGTGGTAGGGCGAAACTCATTGGCAATGGCTCTGCAAAGCAGTAGAGGCCACCACAGGTGCAAGCGTCCAGTGAATCCGGTCTTATTATATGTATCCGGATAATTGAGTTATAGTGTCCTGCTTGTTTTCCATAACATGATTTGGTGCCTACTATGTTTCATGATTATACTCTGTTTCAAGTACCTGAATGCTATAACATGTTAAAACTATTTTTGTTTCACTAACTTACCTTTTCAATTGTGTCTGTTCTTTGTTTTGCTTTCTCTTTTGTGATTATCACCTTATTGGTGGGAGCAGATGGGAGAACACTTGGTGATCGCAGTGATGGTGGGAACGAGGCTTTCTAGTTGGTCCAGTATGGTGTTAGCTCATTTTAGAGCTCCTTTTGAAGAAAAATTATCTTAGCATTTATTCTATGTGGTTCCTTCTTTTATATTATGTTATGGGCATCTGTTTGCACCCTAACTTCTCTTCTAGTATATCATGGATGACTGTAAAGGTTGACAAATATATACTCCTTATCGTGTGCTCTTTTAATATTATAATTATGAGATATTGTTATTTAATAGATTTATTCTATTTAAATGGGATGTCACACAGTGCATAACTGGAAATAAATTAAATAAAATAAATAAATAGGACTAGTGCATAACTGGAGATAAATTAAGTAAAATAAATAAACATGACCAGTGCATAATTGGAGATAAATTAAATAAAATAAAGGAACATGACCAGTGTATAATTAAAGATAAATAAAATAAAATAAATAAACAAGACCAATACGTAACTAGAAATTAAATAAAATAAACAAATACGACCAGTGCATAACTAAAGATAAATTAATTAAGATAAGGGAACATATCAGTGCATAACTGGAGATAAATTAAATAAATATAAGAGGATAATAAATGAAAATAAGTTAAATGGAAGTAAATAGAATAATATATGATTCAAAATAAATAAAAGATTAATATAACACCCATGAGTTTATCAAGATTAATATAAAAAGAGTTTAACCTCAGTCCCCCTTACCTTGTTTATTAAAAGGCACACTAATAATATTTGAAGAGGACTAGGATCTTTTTGAATCTTTTACTCTAAACTTTCTCTCTCTATTTTCTCTTTCTCTTTCTCTCTTTTCTTTCTTTCTCTCCTTTTCTTTCTCTCTCTCCTTTCTTTCTCACTTTATCACTTTCTTACTTTCTTACGTAACTTCTTCCTTCATTTCATACCTATATATATAAGCCATGCATGTGCTCATTTTTTCCAATCATCATTACTTTCATTAATGAAGAGATAATGTTTATCTCTTTAGCTTATCTTTTTCTTTTTTCCTTTTTCTTTTCTTTTATCTCTTCTGCTACTCCCACCACATGAACCATTATACTCTATTTGAGTGTGAATGATCATTAGAGTTTCATGATGTCACCTCACATGAATCCATAGTCCAATGCATACACTAAAATAACACCACCATAAAATCTTCCCATGAGACCCATGGAATGACGCCAAACACATATAATGCTCGTATATATATATATATATATATATATATATATATATATATATATATATATATATATATATATATATTCACAAACTCATTATCATCATAGTTCCACAACAATAATTCCATAATCAAATACATCCTTAATCATATTTTGATATTCACATATCAATAATTCCATCTCAAATTCGAAATTTCAAACAATCACATATTTTCCAACAACGTACCAAGTAAAGTCTCTAAAATACCACACCATTCATGCATAACTTTATAGATCATATTTTTAAAATTAACTCAATCAATCACAAGTTAAGAATAAGAAATTAAAATTCTGCAACATTCTCGCTTGAGCTAGAAATTCTCACTTGAGCAACAAGGGCTCTCGCTTAAGCTATAGATTCTCACTTAAGCGACAAGGACTCTCGCTTAAGCTAAAGATTCTCGCTTAAGATAAAATTCAAACAGAGAGCAAAGTGAAATTCTAGCTATTTTCGCTTGAGCTAGATTTCTCTCGCTTAAGCAATAGGGGCTCTCGCTAAAATAGTAGATTTTCACTTGTCCTGAACCTGCAAAACAAGAAAACATAAACCATCACTATTTACATGCACTTATAAATTCAACACATCAAAACACTACAATTCAAGCAATTCAATCTATCAAATTATAACATGCAAGACAAGTTTTATATCCATTAAATGAAATATCATCCCTAACCTCGAATGTAGACCAAGATTGAAACAATGAAACCCCAAAGAAGATTTTGAGCACCAAAACCCATATTAACCTCGAGAAGCCAAAATGAAGGAATCATATAGAAGAATGAGGCTTTGATTAGGTGCAAAAACCCCCATATCAAAAGAAGAAGAAGGATATATTTTTACCTTACACGAAGGAAGAAATTGTTCGGGTGGATTCAAAGAAGACACCGCCACGAACCTAAAAATTGCCTCTGATTCAAGAAATGATGAAGAACAGAGGGTTGGGTTAAAGTGGAAAAAGGAACAAAAGTTTAGAGAAAAGAGAGAGGCTTAAGTTTTTAGAAACTAAGGCAGTTGAGACTATGTTTTAAAAGAATGGGTTAAAACTAAGAACTTTGTATTATAATAAAGATTATAACAATGAGAAATACGTCTTATGTAATTTTAATTTAAATTGTTATGCATCATAGGATTGTTGAGGATATGACATCATTAATCCGGATAAATTAATATGTGTATAGCAGTATTTTTGGATAAAGATTAAAAGATCTCATTTTTAAATTATACATATAAATGTCCATATAGAGATATGACCATTAAATTGATTCAAAGGAAATTTCCTGAGGGTTAAATATTATCTTTTAATTGTCAATGAGAAATTCTTTTAAAGAAATATATAATTTTCTTAGACTTGAGATTATCATGGAAATTAACAAGTTATTTATTATACTTTTGATATCCAACATCTAACACTTCTGCTGACACAAGCAAGCTTGAAGCAAAGAATTGATAAAGCCATGTGCATGAAGATCTTAGGTGTTTGATGAAGATCGATGAAGATCCATTGAAGATTTAGTTTTAGTGTGTTAAATATGTAAATAACATGTTAAATGTAATGTGTTAGTGTTATATCTTGTTGGTAGGCTATATAACATAAGTTAGATGTCTTGTGTGCCTTAGTGTGTCTCTTTTAATTAGTTAAAATGGGTTTTAACAGGTTAAAAGGCTTGTTGTATATAGTTTTTGGTATGAATGTATTCAGTCAGTTGAATTATTTTTCAATCGACTGATTTCACTTAAGTCAAGTGAAATCAGCTAACTATATGAAAAATTCAATCGACTATTTTCACTTAAACCAGACTATATAAGTTGTGTTTTCGCGAGCAGAGGTGCGAATTTGAGTTTTGGAGCACGAAACTTTGTCATTCATCTCTGGAAAGCTCTCTCTCTGTAATACACAACTGCAACTCGTTGTTTTGAAGATCTTGGTTGATCTTGGAGGCATTTTGACTTGTGAGTAGCTTGAAGAACACATGTATGGTTGGCTAGGGAAAACCACCATCAGGTTTGGATGTTCTTGTGCCTCTGGTTGGTTTGCTTGATGTGATTTCAGGTCTACAAGTTTGATTCTTGCAAGGTGTGTGTCTAGATTTTTGTGAGTCAAAAATCTTGTGAGTTTTATTGTTCAAAAGTGTAATCTTGGTGTGTGATTTGTAACACTTTTGAATATAGTGGAAACCAGGCTCAGGTTGTCCTAGTAAACTGGATGTAGCTCTGTGATTGAGTGAACCAGTATAAAAACAACTATGCATTTCTCTTTCCCTCATCTCACTCTCTTTGAAACTCTTTAACAACTCAAGAAAACCAAGAAATTTGTTCTTTGGTGTGATTTAATGCGTTCTTGTGTAATCTAAGGCTTTATACTTGTTATAAATACTGTTTGGAACAAGTCTTGTATGTAAAAGATTGTTGTTTGAGTTGAATTTACGAATTCTGCATTCTGCATAAATCTCTAGTATTTTAGCCAACTAATTTATCTTTTTAATCGGCTGATTCATAGCATCAAGAACAATTTAGTATGTTATTTTATATTTTAATTGACTGAAAGTTTACTGGTCTGCTACATTTACATCCAAACTTTCTAGTTTATTAGATTCAATTAAAAGGAGGTTTAAGCTTTTGAAAAAGTTTTATAAAGCCAATTCAACCCCCCTCTTCTGGGCTAAATTCACCATTTCAAAACTAACAACTTTGTGATGTTAGTTGAATGATTATTGAGTATGATTATATTCTTGTGGGATTAATGATTAATCAAGAAAGAATCCACCAACTCAGGGTAATGAGTTTGAGCTCTATACAAAAAAATCCACTTCTTAAGTCATTGACATCTTGATGAAAGATTGACCCTAACCAAGGATGGAGGCACATGCTTAAGAAGACTAAGCATGTTTAGAAAGGAAGTTCACTAATCCTTCATCCATGTTCATAGTTTTCATTATGTTTGAAATTCCCTAAGTTGACTTAGTTGAATCAACCTTAGTTGACTTGTTGACCTTTGACTAGGTTTGACTTGTTGACTAGAGTTGACTTCACTTTAGCCAACATGCTAATCCTTATTTATGTATTTTGTAGGTTTAAGTAAGGTTAATAATGGTGGATGATGTGGTGCAACCCTAGTGGAGAAGATATAGAGCATCGATAGAGGAGAGAGAAAGGGCAAAAAGCATAAAGTAAAAGACATAAAATAAGTGTACCTTTGTACCTTTGGTCTCCTTTGTTTTTAGCACACTTTGACCCCTTTTTGGAGACATATGAGACACCTTCTTGGCCTCCTTTAGTGCTAGAACGAAATTAGCCTTGTACACACCATAGTTAGCAATTTTGTTTCTCATTTTTGTAACCTTATTTGACCTAGTTTCTACAAGTTAGGGTTAGGTTTTTGTAGAGACATCCTTAAGTATCTTTTATTTGCTTAAAGGCCCTTAAAATCTTCTATTTAAGGGGTGCTCTACCACTTGTACAAGGGTTGAACATTTTGAGGTAAAAACACTCTTGTGTCTCAACCATTTTTGTGAGAGCTTCTCCTCCAAGGAGTGAAGGCTCTCTTTTGCCTTATCTTGCTTGCAAGTGGCGGCTTCATCACTCATATCTAGGGTTAGCTTGACTTATGGCCCCCCTACAAGTGGCGTGCTACTTATTGGAAATTGACAGTTACACCATATTATAGAGTTAAGAAAGAGCTGTAAAGATGGAAGAAAATATTATATTAATCTTATAGTGGTTCTAAAGTAAAAGATACTTCATACTATCCAACCGTTAAGAAGAGTTGCTAGACACCAACCTTGATTAATAAATTAATGAGTTAATTTATTACTAGTTTAGTACCGATGTAAGATCTGCATAATTTAATTAATTAAATAATTAATTAATTAATAAACGCGGGTAGGTAATGTATTTATGACATTAAATTCTGATGGGTATGATGTGGAAAAGTGCTAGCTCAAATGGTTGAGTGTACTTTATTGTATGAGAGGACTTGTTCAAGTCCTATGTATGTCATTGGTGTGTGATTTAATTATTATTGTTTTAATAATATGTTGGAGCGTGTTTTGTATGATATGATACTTGAATTGGGTAAGTTAGCAAGAAACATGAGTTGGTCTGATGGTTTAGTACTGATTTGGCTTTGGCATGGTCATGGGTTCAAACCTTGGTGGCATAAATTTAATTATCTTTTTTTGCTAAAAATTGGTATTGCATGAATTTGAAAAGGTGGAGAGAACCCTAGCAGAAGGGGGCAGCTAGGAAGGCTGAAAACAAATACTAAAGGCCTTTAATAACAATAAAACTTACCATTTAAAACTTAATTTTCGTTTTTAGGCATTAAACCCCTTTAAGGCACCTTTAAAAGGAAAATTTTGAGAGAGGATTTTGGCAATTGAGAGCATAGTGAAGGGAAAGTGTTAGGCTGCCTAGTGATCAAGGAGGGATTTCCAACATTCTGCATTCTTCTAAGTAAGGGAAAATTCCAGGTCAGGGGAGCTGAACCCGTAATATTGTGCTCTAGTCTGATTGTATGAAATTGATGACTTTATGCCATGGATTTCGTGTTGGTCATGTGATGAATTTGGGGTTTGGGTGGGTTGATACTGTTTTATTAAGACTTGTACCTAATTGCATGAACATGATGGGTATTCTGTGTTGTGTATACTGCTATGGTGCGAAATTGGGGTTGAGGACCTTTATTGCGTATAAATTATGCTTGTTTTGTGGGTACAATGTTGTCAAAATGAATTGGTATGATTTGGAATATGCTTTGGGTCTCAGTTGCAGTGGTTGTGTGCGTGAAATAGTGCTAGAGTCTGCAATTCTCACTCAAGCGAGCCAGGCTAGCCTAGGTGAGATATGCAGGGACTCACACCCTTTTCCCGCTCGAGGCTATCGCTCAGGCGAAAGGTTTTTGGTTTGGGCGAAAGGACATCTCGCCTAGGCAAGAAAATATCGCCTGAGCGAGAACTCGAGAGGGTTGGGTGATTGGGCTTGGCATCCCGCTCAGGCGGGGATTCTATTTTTGAGCGAAAGAATGTCTCGCTCAGGCGAGAGTCTCTCGCCTAAGCGAGATTTCGAGGTATGGCCTGATGTTGGCTTAACTCGCAGCCTAGATGAGAGATAATTATTCTTAGGCGAAATGTGATCTCGCCCAGGCGAGCGTAACTCGCCTAAGCGAAGTGTTCAATGCTGGTTTTGTGCATGGTGCTCGCTCAGGCGAGGTAACCTAGCCTAAGCGAGATGAAATGGAGAGTTTAGGCGAGAGCTGGAAGTTTAACCTAATGATGGATGGATGATGGGTTAAAGGCAAACAATTTTACGGTATTGGGTTAATTGGAGTTGAATGGTGATGCGTGGTCTATAAGGCTTCTGAGATATCTCGATGGTGGGCTTGCTGGTGTTCCATGGGTTGTGGCCTGAAACGTGTCCTTGAGTTGTGGCTCGGGATAGGGGTTAAGTATGTGGCATTTTATGGGTTGTGGCCCGGAATGACTTCCCTTGAGTTGTGGCTCGGGATAGCGGATGAACACAAGGAACCTTTGAGTTGTGGCTCGGGTTGGCGAGTGTTACCGGTGTGAGTGTGCTGGTTGTGGCCAATACGGATGGGTCCAGATGGATTGCCCTCCTCAGTGATTCGCTGACGAGTTTGGTAGTCTTGGGACGTTACGGACTATGTTCGTATCTGGGAACTCCACCTGGCGTTACGGTGTATGATCCGTAGCATGGTTCCCGCACGTGCTCTATCGATTGTGGCCGATAGGTGTGGCAGCAAGGCGCCTTGAGATACTCACTAGAAGATGTAGAACATTGCTAACATGGTTGTGGCCATGTGGAAGAGGTGGGACGAGTCTCCTTGATGTGCATTGATACTACATGGTTGTGGCCATGTGGAAGGGAGGTAACGAGTCTTCCTTAATATGTGTTGATGTTACATGGTTGTGGCCATGAGATAAAGAAGGAGGAGGTTCCTTGACGATGAAAGGATATCGTACATGGTGGTGGCCATGGTTGATGTATTTTATTATATATATATATATATATATATATATATATATATATATATATATATATATATATATTTGGTGTATATTTATGTGTTATGATTTTAGCTCACCCTATCTGCTTGTGTTTGGTGATGATGTTGCAGGTGGAGCTGGTGAGGCTTACCTGCGGAGAGGGGATAGCCTGGGAGTTTTACATGATTTAATTTTGAAATATTTTGTAAACTCCGATGAGAGGCTTTGTTTTATGTTCAGTTTTTATGGTTTATGAATTTTGGTTATCTTTGTAATTAATTAACATATTTTAAATTTCCCGCGTTCTTGGGAAATGACATTTCAGTAAATGCAGATTAATTACATTTTCTTTATTTTAATATTTAAATCCGTAATATCCGGTCGGGATGTTACACCGAACCTATAGTGTCACATACCAACGAGTGTTCTGATTTTTGTTAGACAGAAAAAATATTATTGATTAAATAAAGAGTTTAATTTTAATTAATTAATAATTTTTTAAGTGAAATATTATTATATTTTTTGCTAGCACCAAAAGTGTAATTAATATTAAATCTGAAAATCTATAAATTGATTGGGAAAGACTTGGTTAATTAGTTTAGTAAGTGTTAGAAAATGATTAATCAAATAATACTACTACTAATAAAAAAATATGAATAATATAATAATACTTATTGGAGAAATAATAATACTAACACACACATAAATAAATAAATAAATAAATAAATAAATAAATATATATATATATATATATATATATATATATATATATATAAATCAACAAAAATTATCCAGGCCAACAATTCTTATAATAATAATAAATAAAAAATAAATAAGGAAAGAAGAAGAAATATCATGGGTTGAGGCACGCAGAACACTGTCCTTAGAGAGAAAACACCCCTATTGCATAATGCAAAACAAAATCATATGAGTTTATCTTCCAATATACAACAATCTGTCAAATCAATCGAGTGCAGTGAATGATCTCTAAACCTTATGAACACCAATGTATTAAAAGATAATCTAGGGAAGAATATAAAACTTTTATATGATCTCTAATATTTGTTATTGTTCTTCTCTTAAAAATAAGGGGTATTTATATGTACCAGAGAGACTTAAGAGTCAATTGTAATAAGTCTAATTAAGTAAAATATTAATTCATAATAAAAATATAGTCGTTAACCATAAATAACATTTACTCATAAAATTAAAAGTCCATAAAAATCTTAGTAACCATAAGATAATATTTTAATTATATATTTTTTAAATTATATTAAAATATTTTCAACAATCCTCACATAATTTAAAAAATAAAACAAAACAAAATATATTATCTTTTAAAGCAAAATATTGTAGTTCAGCGTAAGGAACCTTCCGAGTTTAAGCCTTACTCCTAGTACTTATAAACTTTCACCTGAGAAAATATGGAGACTTAATTTTCTTGAGCTACATCCCCTATGATGAGGCTCTTTGGATGTGGTTGATGGAAGAAGGAGTCTCCATGGATGAATAGATGCAGAAGCAAGTGTTTAAGGAAGCTTGGATGGTGTAGAATTGAATGGTAATGGTGAGGACTCTAAGAGGTTCAACCAAATTAAAGGAGGAAGGCTAGAGGAATTCTAGAGAAAGCTCTAGCTAAGGGTTACTCTCAAAGGGCAAGGTTTGTGGAGTGTTCTTAATAGCATAACTTTGCATTCAGTCAAGAGTGATTTACAAAGTGTGGAGACCTTCATTTATAGTAGAAGGCAAGCTCCAAATGCAAGCTAAATGTTATAGGAAATGAAATGCAAATGCTAGATCTAGATCTAGATCTAACTTCCTAGATCCTCATTTCATGAATCACTTGCCATATGGCATGTCAAACTTTCCTCATTTAGCACATGTGCTAAATGTGCAACTCATGGCTAAGCTTAGACATATTCTCGGCCTAGACTTTTGAAATTGGGCTTGATTGGATCTAATTTCAAAAGCTAGGTGAAAAATGTTCCAAACTACTTCTAGGAATTTTTTTACAATTTATTTTCAAAGCATAGCCTAAACAATTGGTCCAATTTAAATCTATTCTAATGGAAAGCATGACCTAAACAATTGGCCTAATTTAAATCTATTCTAATAGGCTAAGACAAGTCCATCATATCTTGACATCTTCCTTGGTCCACATAAATAACATTTGAAGCCCATGAAGACCACTAGGCTCTTGAAAGTTCATCTCTTCTTGTATCCTTCTCAACATGCTTTTGACTAGGCCTTTGATTGGGCATATGTTTGGACCTAATTCATCACCCTATGACCGAGTGTTAGTAAATAACACATAGAATATCGATGTTCATTTTAGGTTCTAATAAATGGTTGCACGTTACGACCTTATGCATGTATCTTTTTTCATGAGTTTCACTTAGAAACTTACCCATGTCTCATAATGGTCGTCCCACCATCACACTCACTAGGTAAACACTCAAAGGGTTGTTTGTGACTCACACCCCTACAATAATTGTCATTGAGTTTATTAGGAGGTATTTTAAAACAAATATATATATATATATATATATATATATATATATATATATATATATATATATATATATATATATATATATAAAAGCATAATGATGCATATACCTCAACCTACTTATTGCCAATATCTATAGTACACCTCGTCATACGAATGAGACATAAAATTTAATCATATGATTTAGCGTACTTTAGTGAACAACAACTTCGTTATTACCCATTGAAATTCATTCCATGGGATCTCCATTCATGTGCAGATGGGTGTTCGTTGTTGCAACTAATTTATGAGCTTTAATCTCATTCCCTTGATGACTCAAATACTTGTTGATGCATCACCCTTTGATAAAGTCAAGAGAGATAATACCATGAGTAATTAAGTTTCTAATAAATGTGTCTCATTCTCATATGTCAATTTTTCATTGACATTTTTACTAGGAACTTTAAATATAACAATTTGATTGTTAAAATGCATTGAAAGTGGAATAATTTGTGCTTGCATAGTAGATAATCACAAAAGAACAACTTTTAACATATTTCCATGATAGTGCACCTCCATCCAAGGTTAAAATATAACCATAACCAATAGTTGATTTTGTCTCACTAGAATCAATATCCAATTTATATTAATATATCCTTCAATAATCTCAAAAAATTGGACATATTGAATAACATAACTAGAGGAATTGGAAATAATATTATCACTAGATGACAAAATAGTACTAGAGGTATATTTTCACCCACTTTAGAATATATAACCAAGAAATTTAATTTATTTTTATTAAGAGGTATATTAATCATTGCAAAACACCCCCACATTTTGAAATATTTTAAATGTGTTTCTCTTTTCTTTCATAACTCAAGAATTTTATCACAACCTATTGGCGGAAATATGATTACCGTGATTGTAGGAGTAATATTATATAATTCATAAGTTTAGGACGTTACTATAGGCACTTGATTTGTTCCATATTTCTTTTTATTCTCTACATTAACTTTGTATAACTGTCAAGATCTTTTTCTTAGGGTTGTACTCTTGTATATAATGTGGGCTCAGGTCCTTGAAATGAGACACAGAAAACAATTCTCCTTCTTCTCTTTTTACACAACCTTTTATTTCAAAATTTGCAAGCAAAATATAAAGTTTCACTTATATAATGTTACGCAAGCTAGAACTTGAAGCATAACATTTACCATATCAAACAAAAACATATTTTTCTTTCGTTGTACCATTCAATTAGCACTACATGAAGATGTTACTTAAGGAATAATACCATAAGTTTCTCACAATTTTTTTTATAAATATATGTATTCTCAAATATATCATTTACCAACCAATAGTATGTTTGTAATGATCAAAGAAAAATTACTAAATATTTTATTACAAGATAAAAGTATTTAACTCAAACAAACCATCACTGATATATCATTTACAAACCAAAAACATGTCTAGAAATAATAATTTATTGTAATCAAAACCACTTCATAACCTTGTTGAGCAGTAAGGAAGTTTCTCAATTCAGAAACATGAAAAACTCATTTAAAAAAGAAAGTCCTAGAAGACAAGTTTAATTTTACTTGACCACCATTCATTTTCTAATATGAAAATTTTATTTTTTTATCAGCACACACATGATCATAAGCATGATGTCAAATAATTCATTTTAATTTGATGTTATAAACAATATTTTTAAGTTCATAAATATGATAAAAAAAAAAATTATTATCAGTCATATTTTTTTTTCATATAAATATCAAGATAAACCTTTTTTCCTTGCAAATGCATAGTGTAACATCCCGGTCGGATATTACTAATTTAAATAAAATAAAGTAAAATAATATTAAATATGCCATTATTTTTCTAAGTGCTTTTCCAAAATGCGGGTAAATTAAAACCCTAATAAAATGTCTCAAAATTCAAAACCATAAATTAAACTTTAGGTTTACATAATTCAAAACTGATCAACTAAATCTTTACAAAATAGTCAACATAGTCTATAAAACTTCCCAAGTTATCCCCTTTCCGGCTCTAAGTGTCACCAGCTCCACCTGAAACAACGTATGCTCCTGTGTAACGAATTACACGATCATCACCAAACGCACAGAGAAAAGGTGAGCTCATGTAACAATATAAATATATAATTTAATACATATAAGTTCATCCCAAATTACTTTATTTCAGCCAATGCTTAAACAAGAAACCTTACTGCCCTAAGGTTTCCAACCCAAAATTTCTTGACCATGGACCTAGGATATATATGCTTCCACGAACCTGCCCGCTCGTGATCCTACCTCTATGAACCTCCCCGCTCGTAGTCCAACTCTACAGACCTCCCTTCCCGTAGTCCACCACACGTGATCTAACAACTATGAACCTCCCCGCTCGCAGCAGCCCTCAAGTGTGAGCACGAAACATACGAACCTCCTCGCGCGTATCCTCACACGAGAGCACCATAATATGAACCTCCCCGCTCATATTATCACGTGTTCACCACCAGCCATGAACCTACCCACTCATGACACAATCAAGCATCTCTAGTCCAAGTCCACATCGCAACACATTAAAATGAAAGTAAGAAAAACACATTGCCCTATACAAGATACACACTCAAACTGGTCCTAGGGATTTAAATGCTTCCACGAACCTATCCGTTCGTGGTCCAAATCTACGAACCTGCCCGCTCGTAGTTCATCATGCGTGAACACCTACTATGAACCTCCCCGCTCATAGCAGCCTCAAGTGTGAGCACGGAACATACGAACCTCCCCAGTCGTATCCCCACATAAGAGTACAACAGATACGGACCTCTCCGCCCGCATCAATCACGCATTTCCAATCTCCGTTACGAACCTCTCCGCTCGTAACTAATCCAGCATATCCCTGACCAAGTCATCAAGTCCATCCATGCAAATCCATTTGCAACAGACCCCTACCCATGCACTATCGCCTGGCGTTGCCTAAGTGCCGCTAGGCAAAATTGGGCTACAACCACCTAGCCCACAATATCGCAATCACCTTATATTATTATATTATCTTAAAATAATATAATAATTCAAAATTTTATATTATATTGTCTTTAATACAATAATCCAAGAATACATAAACTACCAAAAGTTTACTGAAAGTCCATACAAGTTATTATCTAATATATCATCAATATAATTCTGCTAATAGAAATAGAATTAAAAACTATACCCCAATTTCTTTTTTTTTTATCTTTTCTGTTTACATATAAAAACCATAATTTGACCTTCCTTTGCCATTTAGTAAAGAAGTTACTTATGCATACATTGGTTTTCAAACCCAAATAAAACTCCAACCATTTATATTTAGATACCTACATCTTACTACCTAAACGTGATCAATAAATATTTAAAGTATTTAATTACTACATCAAAGTAAAAATGCAGGTAATAATTAAATTTATAACTGCAACCACTAAAATAATAAATTAAACCTTTTAACTTTTATATTCATATAATATTTTATCAACATTATACAATTATAAAATACTATGTACAAAATAAACTTTTATTGCATCTTGGAAAAAGAATTCACTACCCGTAAACCAAAACTTAAGACACCTAAAAATATTCTTACTCCACTGGATCATCCAACTTTTAACTCTTGTACACTATAATATATTTAGTTTTATAAAAATTATATTACACGTAAACTTTAATATAACTTTAATTTTGTTTTACTCATCCAATCCAACTATATTATTGTCAGGATTCCAAAAATTACTCACCACTGATTTCATAATAATTAAAGGACTCAAACACCTTAAATATCAAAATAACCAAAAAAAATAATTAACTAACATTAACATTTTGAAAGCATTTTTCTACTATCTCATGTGAAAATAATGCAGCGAAAACAAAGCAAGGAACATCATTTCCAAGCCGCAACTCATTTAAGCAAAAGCAATACTTTCAATGGTCATAAAATAATTTAATAATTTAGTACCATGCAGTAAACCAAACAACAACAAAAACTATTCTATAATCTATTTTGTCCACTAAAAAAATTACTCTCCTGCACTCAACCATTTACCACTCAATCGTATTATTCTTATAATAATAATAATAATAATAATAATAATAATAATAATAATAATAATAGTAATAATAAAAGCCATCCTTATATGTACTTTATTCATAATAACCTCATTTTTTTTTCTTTTCCTAAACCTCCCGTCTAACACTATACAATCCCAATATTAATCTAAATCTCCTCGTTCTTTTATTACCATGTATATACAAAATATTCCATCTGAAAGCTAATATATCTTAACATAATATCTATCACCACTTTGTCACATATGTGTTTTATTATTATAATATATCAATACCACAAATTCATTGTAAAAACATTGACCCTTCTCTTTTCTCTTCTTTTCATTTTTCACGAATCATTGTCTCGTATATTTTTTTTTTCGTATACTAGCTACAATAACCATTTTTATCTCACCATCACTGCGAACTCAATGACCCCAATTTTGTGAAGATTAAAATCACCTTGTTGCCTAAACTCAATTATCAGATAGTTCCCATAACAAACATCATTTTACAATAAAAAAATTAAAACCAAATACCTCCCCTTACACAAATAATTTAATCCAAAAGTAAATTTCACAATTTCACCGTCCTATAAATCACTTTGAAATCTTGATTTGAACACAATCAAGCAATAACAAGAAAAAGATTTAGCCCCCCTTACCTGTTTTCCTTGCTCTAAACAATTTTCAATTAATTAACCCCAACTACTACCTCTTTGGATTCTTAGGAGATTTCTACAGTTTTTAGATTTTTCCATCACTTAGCAAAATATAAAAATATAAGAGGCTTACTTACTTTAACCAAGATTCGAACTCACTTCCTTCCAACCCATCAAACAAATGCACACCAACAAACCATCACCTTATTCCTATCAATTCACGCATTCATACAAAGTTAAACCATGCTTCCACATTCATAATATTTTGCTAAAATAAAACATAATTAAAATCACACTAATGGCACATACTAGACTTGAACCCAAGTCCTCTCAACATAACCTAGTACTCTTAACTACTTAATCTAGTACTTTTCCACATTATAATAATTAACATTTAATGTCATAAAGACTCCCATTACCCACATTTATTAGTATTTATTTATTTAATTATTTAAATTCCTCAGGTCTTACACATAGTTTCATAACTCAATAGTGTTGAACGGGGGAGCTGTTTCAACTCAAGTGAAGATGGTTTTGATGATGTCCAAGGCTACGCATCATGTGAATTACTAGTTTAGGATTAGTCATGTTTTCCTAGCTTGTGATTAGATGTTGTAGATCAAAAATTACATGTAAAACAAGCTTGCATTGAATTGTATCAACCATCAAACTCTTGAATGTGAATTCATAAATAAATTAGCTACCTAACTAATAGATTAGCTGAGAGCACTGCACTGATGCAGTGAAAATACACTCACGATAATCTATTAGGTAAATTCCTAATCTATTAATAACTGCAGCAGAACTCTGTATAAAACCAGTTTCTGAAATCAGTTTTAAGAGAGAGAGAAAATTACTGAACCTAAAAGTTTTGATAAGAACCTAAAAGTAACTTTTGAAGTTATTTACTGTTTGATTTGTCATGCATCCATAAATGAACTGGTGTTTGTTGGAAAATGATTCAGAACATATACATGGTAGATTTTGAAAACACTTCATTTGATTATATTGCTTGTCTATTTGCTAAAAATGATGAACCTTGGATTTGGCACAAAAGACTTGCACACATACACATGGGGCACCTAAATAAGCTCGTGTCAAAGCATTTAGTTACTGGTTTGCCTGACATAAAATTTAAACCAAACAAACTCTGATGCATGCCAAAGCAACATATTTTCACTTTTAATCCATTAGAATTGATACATATGGATCTGTTTGGGCCATCTAGGACCAAAAGTTTTGGTGGAAATTACTATGCACTTGTACTTGTTGATGACTACTCTCAATTTACCTCGACCTTCTTTATCTCATCTAAAAGTGACACCTTCCAAGTCTTTAGAAAATTTGCCAACATTGTTCAAAATGAGAAAGATTTGAAAATCAATGCTATTAGAAGTGATCATGGGGGTGAGTTTCAAAATGATTCTTTTGAAAAGTTTTGTGAACATCATGGCATCTCTCATAATTTCTCAACCCCTAGAACACCACAACAAAATGGTGTTGTGGAAAGGAAAAATCGATCTTTAGAAGAGTTGGCAAGATTAACGCTCAATGACAACTCTTTGCCAAAATATTTTTGGGCAAATGTTGTAAGCACAACTTTCTATGTGCTGAATATGGTCCTAGACCTATTTTGAAACTCACACCATATGAAATCTTCAAGGGTAGAAAACCAAATGTGTCATATTTCAAGGCCTTTGGTTGTAAGTGTTTTATACTAAATAATGGTAAATCCAATCTTGGCAAGTTTGATGCTAAAGCTGATGAAGGCATCTTCCTAGGTTATTCTTTGACTAGTAAAGCTTATCGAGTTTATAATAAACGCACATAAACCATAGAGAAATCCATTCATGTTGCATTTGATGAGTTTATTGAAAGTCAAACTAACTCCTCTGGCCCAAGAAATAGTGCAAAGTTAATTGCAATAGGTGTAAATTTAACACTAGATGATTCTAAAACAGGAGCAGGAGACTCACCTAGTGCTGTTAAAATCTCATCTCCTGCAACAAAGCTACCCACGGACTGAATTGTTCCTAAAAACATGTCTCTTGACAATATTAAAGGGGATATCTCCAAAGGTGTATCCACTCGAAGTCAACTAAGCCAATTCTGCTTGAACATGGCTTTTGTGTCTCAATTTGAACCAAAGTCAGTGGTTGATGCCCTAAAAGATGACAACTAGTTTCTAGCAATGCAGGAAGAGCTAGATCAGTTAAAGGGAAATGATGTTTAGGATCTAGTTTCAAGAACTAAGGCTCAATAAGTCATAGACACTAAATGGGGCCCTATACCCGGATCTGAGTTGCTTAGAATTAGAGGGGATTATGTAGCAGTGTCACAGTGGATGTACTTCTCAAGTGGTCATTGCCCCAGCTAGAGTTTGTTTGCTTCATTGGTACTCCCACTTCTTGTTGTTTACCAACTGTCTTGGGAAATACCATGAAGTGAGCCATAACTCTAGTGACCTTGATATTTAGGTAATAGGGAACTATCCTTATGACCACATATACTTTCCCTTAGAACTTTAAGAATCAAACCCATGTTAAATAAAGGCACTAAATGGAGACTATTTGTGTCCTTTACCCTCATCTTTTCTTGTATATAATAATAAATTCATCACAATCACACCAGTATTAGCCATAAACATACATTTCATTAACATATTATGTGAATAAGTGCCCTGTGAGGCACAAACATGCATTGGATTCCATTTTGTTGTCATTCATGATACGTTATCCAAAGATTCAAACACATAGCATGCATCAACATTTTGTTTCCCATTTTGCTTGTAAATGATTTCTTGGAATATTTCTTATAAAAAATGACTAAATAATAAAACATTCTTTGGTCAAATCAATGGATTTAATAAAGAAATAAAATATTGTTTATTATCATTTCTTTTGAAGCATCATATAATCTTGCATGCATGAAATTGCTCAAATATATCTTCCTTTCCATCTCTCTTCCACCATAAACCTTGTTTTCTTTTCCATGGAGAATTACCATGAAGGGGACACATACCTTAAAAAGGATTACCATAAATTCTCTGAACATAAACAAAAAACAAAAAAATGAAGAAAAGTTCGCTAGACTAGCAACTTTGAAGGACAGTCTAGGCAAAATAAGAAAAAAAAGTGAGACAAAAAGAGAACAAAACAAGGGGCATTTTGTCAGATGAAATCAATTATTTTCCTGTGAATTAATTTTTCTTTTAGAAAAACAATCATGTTTTGAAATGAAGTATGACCATGATTCTTTATCCAAAAAAAATAAAAGTAATTATCCTTTGCTACCCAATTTGAGCCTTCCAAAAAATTTCTTTCAAATTACCCTAAACAAGGATCGCCCTCCCATTGAAGGTTGACATAATGTTTGCATTTGTTTCATCCGACTGGTAGTTCACCAATACACAAATATCAAAAAA
>Ga0209589_1005665_pt1 | contig 21106 bp, 8 predicted proteins | sample CowpeawhiteBW_FD_187525 | JGI IMG/M metagenome (GOLD analysis project Ga0209589, IMG submission 187525) | Root nodule microbial communities of legume samples collected from California USA - Cow pea white BW (SPAdes) (version 2) | ecosystem: Host-associated > Plants > Roots > Nodule | place: USA... | reverse complement strand
GAGAAAAAAATATATTTCTTATATATATATATATATATATATATATATATATATATATATATATAATTTTTTTTTTCTTTTGACATCCAGAATTCTAAATTTTAATCGGATGTCGAGAAATATCTATTATTGAATGTTGATTTCTAGAAATATTTTTGTGACTTTGTTCAAATAGTCAATGGGTATTTTTGAGATCTTAAAAATTTTTGGAGGTGTAAAAAAAATCTTTGGAGGTACAGAAAGAAAGACCCATGAGAAATAATCAAAATATTATGTATTTATAAGCAGTCATGTATTTCTTTCTGCACTACTTGGAAATATATAGTAGCATTATTCATCTTTACATAAATAAGTTGAAAATAGCTTTTCTCTTAAATAATATTTAATTTTCGTTAACAATTGGTCGTGAAACATGGTATTTTATTTAAGACAACTTCTCTGTTAGAACTGAGTGATCATAAATTACTAAATCTTATAGAATAAGTTGTTATAATTTGCATTCATTCGGTGTTGTTTGTACTTGTTGATACTTTATCTTAAACTGATTAGTTCAATAATATTTTCTTTGATACGATCTAATTCGATTTTTGTTTCATTGCTTTCATGATGAAAGATAAATTTATCTTGGTTTAATATTACTCCTGGAGAGGGGTTTTAGGATGAAACAATAAACTAAGTGCAAATTCATCTTATTTTATTTTGTTGACTCTTATTTATTCTTTATTATACCACTTTAAACATGTAACGTGTTGAACGTATAATAAGATTTTGATTTTTTAAAAACTATTATATTTAATATTTAGGAAAGGTGTTTATTCCGAACTAGTATTGCAAGCAACTTCAAAATATCTCAGATCACATTTACATTTACATGTTGAGTTGAGATTCGTCTGGTCCCACCAAAAAGACCAATAAGGTCTCTGAAACAGACTAAGATATTTTACACCTACGTTTAAACTGCACAAATGTTAAACTTTTATTTTATATTAAAATAAAAAAATGAAACTTGACTGTTAAAATTTATCCACCGTTAGATCTATAATTGCATCACATGAAGTTCAGTGAACAACTGCGGATATTCAAATCCAAAGAACACCTTTAGTCCCAAACTCCACTCGTTGACTCCAATAGCATATCGCCACGTTATCCAAACACAGTACAACTGTGTAACCCTCAAGTGAGCCTCGCCACAGGTGATTCTGCCACAGTGCCAGGCTGTCACGTGCTAGAATCCAACGCTAGAAGAGATATTCGTTGATGCCGTGAAAACGAACGGTTAAGATTCCCTCTCCCACGCTTTACAACTCAGTAGTACAACAACGCGCCTTCTCCTCCTTCACTATCCCTTTCCGTTGCTCGACGTGGAGAAGGGTAGGGTGTGGTGCGGTGCTGGTGCTGCTTGCATACGGCGTCCCTCTCCGGTTAGGTTCCATTCCGATCTCACCGCATTGCCTTCTGCTACCAGGTTTGTTTTCTTGATACACGTGCGGTTTCTGGATCTGGAGTTGATTTAACGATTTCGTTTCTGCATTGCGAAGTAAATGCGTGTTTATAGAGTTATCATGTGTTATTTGATAGATATGAATTCCAAGGCTTTTGTTTATGATGATTTTTTAGGTTTTTTTTGCTTGAATTTGCTACTCAATTGGATCCGTACATTAGTAGATACATGTGAATTTGTTGGCATTGTTATGGTCTGTTGATTAGAGTTCAGTTCCGCTTTTTAGTGTACAGACGTGGCAGTTTTGGAAATTTGCTTATGTTCTACAGCTAATTCGAGTATATTGCGGGAAACGATGATTGTTGAGGAATAGAAAATGTTTATTACTTTTTTTATTTTGTTTACTTCTTGTTTTTATTAGTTTTACTTTTACTTTGTAGAATATAAATCTTGGCGGTATTTGTGCATGTGAAATTATTGCTTACTTTTTCTTTGACGTTGATGCTCCGTTGTTTTGCATGATTCTAGTTGGATGAAAACGACGCTGGTCGTTTCTGGTAGCTATAGGGGTGTACGTTTCCTTCTCATTTTATAAAAAGAAGGTGCGGCTTATCATTGTATTGCAAGTTTGCACCGTGAAATAGTCCTTAGAGAAAAGACCACGCAAACTTTGGCCTTAAGCAATGATGACTAGAACCTTTTTGCAATATAAATCTACAACATTGTGATCAAATAAGGTTATTAAAAACGAATTGTTTCCTTGTTCTTTTTGGCAACTCGCCTTCCTAACTTGTTCCCTACAATAAAGGTTAAAATCAATGCCGTCAGGAAGGTAAAATAAACCAATACTTATGAAGTTTCCCCGACCCCATGTGGCCTGTAGTGAGCGGTGCATGATATGCTTTTATACACGACGTTGTTGTTTTTCATCATTGAACCTACTCCTATTTGGGTCTTAACATTTTTGTTTCGGTCTTTGAACTCAGTCCCAGGATGGTTGTGCAGAACTTTGAAGTTGATTTGAACAAGGCCCTTGTTTTCCAGGTAAAGGCAAAACCCTTATAGTCTTTTAAAACGTGTTCTCGATACTCCATCTTCGACTGGTTTTCAACTTTCATATAGGCCCAATTTCTGTTTATGTGGGTAGTTTGTAACCAAGTGATCTCCTGTTGAATATTACTGAATTCTCAATGTTTTTAAAGGTGGGACATCTTGGGGAAGCTTATGAAGAGTGGGTTCACCAGCCAATTGTTAGCAAGGAAGGCCCTCGGTACTTTGAAAATGAAATTCTGGAGGTATGCCTTTTAACTACAGACAAAACTACAACATCCAAGCCTGGACTAATTGATGCCATTGACTTTATCTAAAACCAAGGTTGTGGTAAAACAATTTAGAGCAAAGTTCTTTTCAATGGTTTCTCATAGCTACTCTGCCTTTTTAATTTGATCATCTTCCACTTGATCTTCTTTGTGTCACGAATCTTCGATTGATTTTCTACATAAACCTTATCAGGCGAGTTTAAGTCATCTTGTGGTGAGTAGTTGCTAATCTGAGTTTCTCCGTGACTATTCACTCATAATCTTATTTTTCATTTGTTTTATGTCTACTTTTCAGCTCATTCGTTCACCTCAGCATTCCCATCACTTGAGTTATGTTTTACTTTTGTTAATGCTCAATGCTCTACATTTACTAACATAGACAATTTCTGCTTTCATAGTTTTTCGACATTGATTGTTAAAATATAGAAACGAGAGACATAATGCTGAAACCGTTATTGTTTAGTAATATGATCAATTTAGTATCATGCCCAAGTTATGCAATAGTGTCATTATAATCTTTGTCATAGATTTGTGTGCATCGAGCTTTATAGCAAATCATTTTACCGTAAGTTGTTGTTTTAAGAGTCTATAACTACTAATACCTTACAATTGAGCGCCAATTGGAAGACGAATTAACTCTCAGACCACTACTTTGAAGGCCACATATTTCATCGATCATAGCTTGTCACCACTCTAGGTGGGTTTAAACTACACTTGGAGACTTATGAATAGGAACAAAAGATAACAAGGACAAACAAGTATGATGTATGGTGGAAAGTTGATGATAACTAAGCTTAGTATACTGGAGAGAAGGATTACGGTACAAGTAGATTATTTACTTTTTCAAATAGCAGTTGCCTTCATTTTTAGAGGAGACTAGATCCAATATGTTAGATAGTGTTGAGATAGGATCAAACATGACCTCTATATCATTATCCATCGAAGATAGGTCGGTCCCATACACATGAAGAGCGGTCAAAAGAGCATCTCGAGTTGTGACAAAGTCATGTGGTAGTGATGAAGGAAGATTGGTAGTGTGAGAAAGTAAGTACATGTCATCATTATATGTGTATTACATAACAGACTCAAAGAAAGAGAAGCCGATAGACACAAAATATCGGTCAAGATAAGGAGAGAAACATCAATACCTTTTTGAGAGAAACATCAATACCTTCTTTTGAGAACGATGATGTCCCATGAAGGCAAATTTGAACAACCAATTAGGAAGTTTGTCTTGACTAGGTGTGAGGTTATGTACAAAACATGTGGTACCAAAACAAGTGGAGGAAGACAATATAGACGGGAATGAGGAAAAGGATAGAGTGAGATACTTGATCATTAAGGAAAGATGATGACATTCAGTTAATGAGATAGTACATAGTAATGACAACATCCCACCATAAACAGTGAGGAAGATGACTATGAAGAAGTGTTCATGTAATTTCAATCAGATGTCTGTTTTTGTGTTCAACTACTCCATTTTGTTGAAGAGTATGAGGACACAAAGTTTAATAAATGATACCGTTAGATGGCATGAACGGCCGAAATTGTTGAGATAGATAATCTTGGACATTGTCACTATGAAAGATATACAAAATTGTGTTTTGATTTCAGTAAATTCTTTTGAATTATAGACATTCTTCTGATAGATTCTTCGTTAACTAAATTCTAGAACATGTATATTAATTATCAATAAAAGTAATAAAATATTTAAAACAGAAGAAGTAAGAGTACGGGAACAACCCCAAATATTAGGGTGAACTAAAAAAGAGAGATAAAACTTGATTACTAAGGCTATTAGGAAAAAAGTGATGAATATGTTTTTCTAACTGACATGATTCACACCTTAAACTAATCACATGCTTTAAACCCAACACCATTTTCTGCAAGTTTTTTCGATCTGAGATATATGAGGTAAATTAGCTAACAGTGTCGAAGCAACGAGTGACTCAAGAGTAGATGTATGGGCAATATTGGGTGAATGATAGGATTTCTCATACAACTTCCAAACACTTCAATTATATGCACAATGCAGTGCCAGTGTTCACATTTTGGACGATATTTAGAATTATGTGAAATTGCCTAGAATACACGCTTTTATGATACAAAGGCAATATTTTCTCCTGCGGATGAAGTACATGTGTCTCCGTGTTTATTTGCCAAAGTATACGAATGAACACAGATGATGTGGAATTCATAGTAGGGTTTATTGGTGATCCTAAAATTTGATCGCAACATACTTGTGGAAAACCGAACAAGTTCAAGGTCATAAAAACGTATGATTGTTCTTGAGTTCCTTCTTTGCATTTACAGATGGTACACAAGAAGTTCATTAAAAATCATGTAAGGAATGTGAAGCCGCCCAAGATAAGCACACATAGGGCCCTCAAATCGATGTGGAGTTAGAAGTGTTGAGGTTTTGATACGAGCCATGCCATACAGATACTGGATGTCATTGGCATAAAGTGCACGAACCTCACTCCGAACTGCTGTACAAGACTCATGGGGACGAAGAATAGATTTGAGTGAGGTGCGAATACTGGATTTAATAACATTACATAACTGAGCATTAATCTTTATACATTTTCCATGTTGTGTAGGAACGGATTTAACATTGTAGTGGGATGAGATTCGTAATCCAAAACCCACTTAACCATATTCAATAGTTATACGTGTTCATCTTATCAATACTAATATTAAGGTTAGAAAAAATAGGAGAGTTTGTTCTGGATATTGATGGGGGCGCCGGAAGACATTTTTTTTTCGTTGAAGTATGGGAAAAAATTAATAAAATAATCCTAGGAGAGAGAAAAGTTGATCCAACCACCAAACAAACTTTGATGGTGTACATGCAGGGGCATCCTGGGCATAAGGCCATTAGGTGTTGACGCACGTTCCGTCAGGCGTCAGTTGCAACAGTAGAGAAGATGGTCGTGGATGGGTGGTTTTGCGTTGGTGTTTTGACCATTGGATAAATTGGCACTACGCGATCCCAACCCTGTGTCGATTGGAGCAAATGGTTGCCGCCTAAAACTTGTTGGAAAACTCGCTGAAGGCATCGCTAGAACACTGCACGTGAAGCCTTAGAGAATGGTTTGCAAAATACAAAATATCCTCATGAGACAATGGCTCTACCGAATCAACGCGATTTTGAACCCAACCCAGTTCTTGATTCTTTGTTAAATTATAGGAAAGGAAGGGACATTGACCTAAAACTGTGTGCCTGTGAGACAACATGAATGCTTAATTTATATTGAAAAAACGGAATCAAAATAATACATAAAATGATTTAATATTCTCTAATAATAAGATATAATATGAGAATAAATCATATTATATTTTTATTAGACGATCTACTAATTATATAATTATGATTATAATGTCATGTTCAATTCTTCTACGGATAAGAATTTAAAATTTATGTTCTGGAAATATATTGAGAATTTGATGTGATCTTGACTTATTACATGAAACAGTTCCTGACGCGCACAGTCTGGTGGGCAATACCAGTCATTTGGCTTCCAGTTGTATGCTACTTTGTGTATAGCTCTGTACTTATGGGCCTCAGTTGTCCTCATTTGGCTCTACTGGTGGTTGTTGGCATTTTTATTTGGACATTACTTGAATACTCATTGCACCGATTTCTTTTTCACATCAAAACAAAGACCTACTGGTTAGATCTTTTTCTTTCCCTTTCCTTTCCATAGTGTGAAATAATATTCTTATTTTTGCTTGTAATTGTGTTTAACTACATTCATTTTTATTTTTTTTGTTAGAATAACACTAAATGTTTATTTGCTTTTTATTTTGTGGGTATTGAATGCTGCTTTAGGGGAAATACCTTGCATTATCTACTCCATGGCTGCCACCATAAGCACCCAATGGATGGCTTGAGACTCGTTTTCCCCCCTGCTGCAACTGCTATATTATTGATGCCGGTATCTCTTCTCTGACTTACTATTTAAAACATTTTCCCATACTTATTTGGTTGGGAGGGAATTGTGGGATTTAAATTTTCACCGGTTTTACTTTTCACATGCTTGCTTCCTATTATTGGACAGACCGAGAGAGTAAATTTCTAATTTTGTTTTTCTTGTTTCCTATGCTATCTAGATCTCTCTTTTAAATAGTTAAGTGTGTCACGTCGATTTTTTCTTTTATCAACTGGTCAAATACTATTGATGAATTAGTTTTAGGCGACGGTATATCTCTATTGTTACGCGGTATAACATATCAAATGTAATAGTTTTGACGGAACCAATAGGACAAACATTGGATTAAGTGAAACAGTTTCAGGTACGAAAGGGAAATACAAGAGATGTTGATTGGATTTTCATTATGTTTGAATAGATGTTTTAATCGTTCAGTGATGTTTATACCCTTATTTTGTGATAGTAATTTAAGAAAATGTTAAAAAGAAATTATTGCTTATTGATTGGCTCTCTGAAATCACGACATATGTATACTACAATCTGTAGCTACCTTTTGAAAATGGTCAGAAAAGACTTTTGACGATTAATAAAATTGTCCGATTAGTCTGCAACACAGATGTATCAATATTGATAAACATAGGTTGGAGGTTTCCTGAAGTGATGTTTGTCTTTGTATGCTGTGTCCAGTTTTGGAACTTAGTGAAGCTCATGGCAACCCCTTCAACAGCTCCTGCTTTATTTGGTGGCGGTTTATTGGGTTATGTAATGTATGATTGCACCCATTATTACTTGCACCATGGTCAGCCGCAGACCGAAGTGCCCCGAAATCTCAAGGTTAAAATCCTTCAACTGTGGGTCACGATTGCATTGCTTTGATATTTGTTGCCAAACAAAATAATCTTTTTTTTCGTTGTTTTCGCAGAAATACCACTTGAATCATCACTTTCGGATCCAGGATAAAGGCTTTGGTATCACTTCATCGCTATGGGATAAAGTTTTTGGAACACTTCCTCCGTCGAAAATAGATGCCAAAAGTATGTAAATTATTGTCAAGGATAGCATAATTCGTTGGTGAAAATAATAGCAAATTCATGAAGTCTTGCTTTTATTTATCTTAATTTATTTGACCCCCAAAATTGATGTTTATTGGGTGTTAGCGTGCCATCGTTTGTCAATTTTTGTGGTGCCAAAGTTCTAGAAGTAAACATTTTGTATAAATTGATTTGTTGTATCAGATTGATTTATGATGGAAAGCTCACTTTGTGCATGTTCCTTTCTGTTGTTGTAGTTTCGGTACTTTTATCTTACGGTACTTTAATCTTCTTTCTCTTTTATCACCGCACTTCTCTCACTCCTTCATCCTCTACCAGTGCACCCTTCTCCCCTATTCATCACCTTTTACTTTTACAGCACATATATCTTACGGTACTTTTATCTTCTTTCTCTTTTATCACTGCACTTCTCTCACTCCTTCGTCCTCTACCAGTGCACCCTTCTCCCCTATTCATCACCTTTTTTTTTCTTCTACCGGTACCCCTCTCTTCCTCACTCGTCACCTTCTTTGTTGACTAACACTCCATTACCTTCAATCTTCACCTTCTTCTTAAAAATACATTTCAAATATAGCAGTCTAGAATCTATTTTTTATTTACTATTTCGAAATGCATGATTTAGAATGAAAAATTTACATTCTGAAACGTGCAATTTTATATTTTGAGTATGTTGAATCGTGCATTTCAAAATATAAAATAAAAAAATCTTGAGTTAGAAGTTTTTTTTTTTTTATCTCAATTTATAAAATAACATTGTAGTTATTTTATTAAGAAATCCCACTTATCATCTCAAAATAAAGATGACAAGTACACTTCAATTTATTCAATCCCAGTATATTCAAGTAAAAATGTATTATATTATAAATATTAAAACATGTTCAAATTTTTTTTTGAAAGATAAAAATAAGAAAAAAAGACTAAAACTAATTTGTATGTAAGTAGAAATATGATTTAAAAAAATGACAGTTTTTAAAAATGACTTTATGTATAGTTAATTTTATCTTAAAAATACATTATTTTATTTTTCTTTTATTTTTTCCCTAAATATTTGGTAAAAGATTCTTCGTGTATTTTGGAAGTAAAATAGCACTAGCTTGGTGAGATTGTTCTTGGAAAGGGATTCAGTAACTTTAAAACGAGAGAAGCCACATGACTTTACACTTAAAAATAGATGATCAATGGATTATATTTTAACAATCTTTCTTAATATTGAATAAAACTTATTTTGATAACACAAAGTCACATTACTTTTCTCGGTTGTTTTTGCGCTTAAAAATGTGCATTCCATTTGTCACTTGGGTGCCATGTTCAAAAGAGTGGATGGATTCTTACAAGCTACAGGATTCTCGCCAGCAGTGATACAACACTTGTTACTTGCAATATTGTCACAGGCACAACCACATGGATAACAATGATTAAGCACTTCAACAGTGTTTTATAACATTAAAATGGCCAAAAACACAACAAAATCCAAACATATCCTTTATTCATCTAAATTTGCTAATCAAACCCACAACAAATTTACAAGACAGTGCCTCATTCCAAAGTTTTGCTTTTCATGTCTTGTAGCTTCATACCTGAAACTGGAAGTGGTGGGATACTCTGCTCATGCCTGAACACATTATCAGGATCCACTTTGGTCTTTACTTTCACCAACCTGTTGAAATTATCCTTGAAATACATATTGCCCCAAGAAGTTGCCTGTATGTAACTTGTGCTGTTCTTTTTGTTCATTCCCAAATCAAGATCTCTGTAGTTCACATATGCCTCCCTTGGGAACTTAGAAACATAAGGAGTCATGTAGTTGTAAAGCTTCCTAATCCAGTCTATATGCTTTGTGGCATTCTTATCTCCATCTTGCCAAAGAGACAAATACTGGATTTTGTAAAGTGTTCCATTCCTGTGAGGAAAGGGAATATCAGACTCTGAAAATTTGCTCATCATTCCACCATATGGGTTCCAAATCATCAAGGGACTATCCTCTTCTAGCAATCTTTGCCAGAGTCCCTCAAGCCCAGTTTCTGGTATTGCTTCTCTCACAAAATCTGACTTGGCTTTGAAGTAGTTCTTGAATGTTGACTTTCCTTGAAGCAGAACTTCAGGAGGAGTGCCATTTGGATAACCAGCAATATACAGCACAGACTTGATCCAACTAGTTTCAAGTAAATCTTTTCTTGTCAAACCCAATTCAGGAAAGCTTTCCTTCATCACTTGGAGGAGTCTCTCAGCCCCACCAAGAAATTGAGCATTGTAAGATGTTGTGATGGTTCTCCCAGTTTTGTTCCCAACAGTGGCTGGTTGAATGATGACTCTGATGAAGAGATCCTCATCAATAGCGGGTGCCACTTCCTGCCATCTATGGAGAATCTTTGTTGCATCTTGCTCTAGGCTCCTTGTAACTGTAAAAACTGTCACAGTTTCTGGCACAGGAACCAGCTTTATCTTCCACCAGAGAAGGATACCAAAGCTTGCTCCTCCACCTCCTCTAATTGCCCAAAATAGGTCCTCCCCCATGGCTTCCCTATCAAGGATTTGGCCATTTGCATCAACCAGTTTTGCATCAATAACATTATCAGCTCCAAGACCATACTTTCTCATCATGGATCCATATGCACCTCCTGTGATGTGCCCTCCAACACCAAGGCTTGTGCAAAGGCCTGCAGGGAAACCATGAACTGAACTTTTCTCATATATTCTGTAATATACTTCTCCAATAGTGGCACCAGCTTGAATCCAAGCGCTGTTGTCTTTTATATCAACATCAATGGCGCGAAGCTTGGACAGATCAAGAATCATGAAAGGGGCCTCGACTTCAGAAACATACGAGAGTCCTTCATAGTCATGGCCACCGCTACGAATTCTCAGATGAATACCAAGTTTCTTTGAGCAAGTCACCGCCACTTGGACATGTGAATCAGACAAGGGTGTGAATATAAACTCTGGTTTTGGCGCTGAAGGCACCAAATACCTTAGGTTCTGTGCAGAGGATTCGAGGATGTTGGAAAATGAAACATTTTTTGGAGTGTAAATTAAGGCATAAAATGGAGCTGCTTTGTCTGAATAGAAGCTGAGACATTGGACAAAGTTTTCATCGTATGGAGCTGACGCTGCTAAGGAAACTGATAATAGGAGGATTAAAATTGCCAAGTGTGAGCTTGGTGACAGCATGGTTTTGTGTTTCTGAGGTTTGTGTTTCTATATTTTGTGCTTAAGGAGGTCATCGCATGTTATATTTATAAGACCAACAATGTGTTATACTATAGTTTACGTATAATTGAGCTAAGAAAAACGTCACAATACAGATGAAGAGTGTAGGCATTATCTTGCAGTTAATGTTCTATTCTTAATTATGAAAGTGTGGAACATGAGCTTTCTGATATATCTTTGATTGCAAGAACATCGACCACTTCCACATTTAAGATAATCTGAAAGGACATCCCTATGCTTCATAGTTCCTAAAAAGAATGGTATAAGCAAAGCAACAGTCTTCGATGGCCCCACTACTTTCAAAATATTTTTTAATAACTATAGATAACTTTGTCTGCATTCTTGCAGCATTTTATGATCATGCAACAACTAAAGAAAATTCTACATAATTTTTTAATTAGATTCTACATATTTCATAATACTCTCTATTCATTTTATGGCTTTTGCATTGGAGACATACATAGACATAGACAGTAGATCCACAACATAATATCATTAAGATGAACATATGATCCACTTTTGAAATTTAGAATTTTGTCACCGTTTTGTTCTTAAAAGACATACAGAAGGGTTGAAGGAAGAAGGATAATTGAAAATAGAAGATTATCCTTATCATTGATCTCTACTCATAAATAATGTGAAACTATTATAACAGTGGAACAATTTATCTTCTAGATTAGCTGGACTTTGTTTATGAATGTTTATGAATGCGTTAAACAAGCGTTGGACAAGTGTACCAAATCACACAAGTAATAAAGTGAAAAGTTCAAGTATAATTTCCTAAGAGAATTCTACAACATTTGACAATTTTTGCAATTCACAAATTAGACAAAATTTCACACAAACAACAATAAAACTTCTTTTATATTTTTATCACACATATGATGTGCAACAATATATGATAAAGACTTTAGTGAGAATGGGTTATGATTCAATTCAGAGCAAAAACACCAAATAATGTACTTCTAATTCCTTTTCTACGATTCAGACCTATTTTAACAAGTTGTAATGTCTTATTGACAAATTTAAACTAATAATAAAAATCTTATGCCTAATAATTTTTATTATAAGTTTGCATTGATGATGAAGATTTTGATATTATGAATGACTAAATATTTCACTTCTATATCTAGCATGTGAAATCTATTAGTTGTTCTAGCATAATCAAATTTCTTAAACTATCGCTCAATCAATAGGTATTCCCACATCTGCAATCAATTCAGAATATGCAGTTAAACCAGAAATAGAACATAGGATGAATGCCCCCAACTTTCAGAAGATGAATGTCTCAAACCTTCAGAATGCGTTTCTACGCCAAGTATTATTCTTCCCAAAAGAATTAATTTTTCCTCTCTTATTTCTAAGAAGGGTTGTTGTCTTTGAGCTTTGTCAAACTCTTTATTTATAGATTTTTGCTATGTGAGTGACTCGAATTGAACTAGACTGTAGTTTTGTATTTGATTTTATATTGGAATAACCAATTTTATCATATCTGATTTTGTTAATATTTTTTTTTAATTTCTTTTATATTATAACTATTTGGTAAAATATTAAATATGTAAAACAAATACTTATTTTTTTGATTTTATTAAATAAAGCTTAAAGTATCTAGAAAAATAATAATAATAAAATAAAAGATAAAAATTAAAAAAAATAAAATAGCAATTATCATCGTCAAATTTAATAATAATAGTTTTCAAGTTGAAGAATCTTTGTAATTATGTATAAACTTTCCGATGAGCGTAATTTCTAAATGTATGGAGAACTAAAAAAAGAACCTTATAGTGATATATATTTGTTTATATTTATTGTCTAGATTATTTGGAAGGTAGATGAGAAGTTAATTAGGTTGGAAAAAAAAAGTGTTTTATAAAAATGTGCAATATTCCAATTTTGGAGGCATAAGAATGTTTTTGGTTAGAATGCATTTCTTGAATTGGAGTGGGGGAATATTTGTTTGGTTAGTTGTTAATGGAAAGTATTATTATAGTGGAATGTTGACAAGGTAAATATTTATATATGAAAAGCAGTTTTTCCATTTTGATAGTGAGGTGAGAAAAAGAAGAAATAAAAGCTTAAAGAAAGGGAAAGTGAGAGGTTCATCTTCCTTTACGAATCCGTGTAGCATGCGTAACACATTAATTCTGCATAAGAAATTGCCAATTTCATCAAACGCGTAACGTTAACATTTTATATAATTTTCTTAATGCTTCTAAAAATAACAAAAATTATGATACCAAATCAATTATAATTGTATAGTTTTTAGTAAATTTTAATTATAATTACGTTGGCTTCCAGACTTAACATATTTAAAGTATAGAATGTCACTTTCAATTTTCTTTTTCTCCCAATTGGACCAAAATGTAAACCAATTGCTTCAATAAACTTTCTGATCATTAAATGAACTTTTTTTTTTCTGATCTTCATAAATATCACTTAATTTCTACATATTGGCTCGGAAGCTAATTTCTATATATATATATATATATATATATATATATATATATATATATATATATATATATATATATATATATATATATGGACATTTTCTACATATTCTTATATTGTCTAATTTATTTATTCTTACGGTACCACCACAATTAGTTTTATCTTTGAGATGAAAGGTTATGCTTTTTTATGTATTGAATGATAAAATTGATTGTTTGTAATTTTGTTCAAAGAATTAAATTGGTAGTTCCTAATTAATCCCTAATGAAAGATGTAATTAAAAATGATGATAAATGATCTCTAATAAAAGAAGTCATTACAATTATTATTTCTTAATTATTTCATATGTAATTAAAATTAATTTATATGGTATATTATCATTAGGTACTAATTTAAACTTAGAGTATTAATGCATAATTCAATTTTCATATACTATTATTTCGAAATAAAATACTTAGTTATAGTGACTACTGGAAATGTAATAATTCTTATAATTGTTTTATCTTTTTTCTTTATGTATTATACTTTTACAATTTTTTGTTATAATTTACCTTTTATAATTTTACTTTTAACTTTTTGATTCTTGATCATGGGAATATATCATCATCGCACACAATCTTTTTAAGACAACTATCAAGATTAATGATCTTTTATATAATCTAAACAAAAACAAAGGTAAAGGAATAAAAGTTTACACAAAAAGAAATTACTGAGTTAAGGCCAAAAGATATAAATTATATAAATAAAAAACCAAAATTTTAAAAAATATAGAATTCAAAATTGAAATTAACTATGAAGTTATTTTTTTTTTACAAATAATAATTTAAAAGGAAAACCTCCTTATCAACACTTTTGTCCATTTTGGTAACATGAAATAATAAAAAAAAAAACAATAGAAGAAGAAGATAAGAGAAAATGTCAATTGTTTTTTAATAATGATAATGGTAATTGTTTGATTGAATAAAATTCAGATAGAAAACAGAATATAATTTATTGATTAAAAAGGGCGACACAGAGAATGTCATGAAAAAAAAAAATGGACAAAAGTGCGTGGCTAACATAATAAACACCTACAAAAGTGGTCGAGAACTATATACTCACAAAACTGAGTAATCGCACTAAATTATAGAAAAAAAAAATTATCGTAAAAATTCTTCAGACCTATTAACTTTTAAGAACCACTTCTCCGAAAATTAAACTCCTTACATGTAAGAAGAATGTAATAAAGCAGATTCTATATGAAGAATTCTGAATCAATATTTAACATATCTGTGGTAGGAATTAACGTAACAATGAATTGAAACAACCAAAGGAAAATTCAGAATTGGCAAACATGGAATGCTAACAAATGCTACACAGAAAACTGATCCAAACTAAAATTCAGTGACAAACTCACAAACATTAAAGAAAACATAGCAAAATGGAATGTATGTGGAATTAAAGGTACAATGCAACTAAACAACTCATAATCCAGAATTCAAAAAAAAAAAAAAAAGCTTGTTTTTATTGGCATATTGAGTCAAAAACTGTCTGAAGAAGACATCTTGCAACATCCAAGCTCACTTTGGGGTCTTATAGGTCTCAACAAAAACCAAACAGTGCAGCTTTTAACATTCAACACTCCAATTAAATTAGGACTTCAGAATCTAAATGAAAAGAACACGTACCATGAACAGAACCTAAAAGGCACGATACACATGCTATAGAAATTCAAGGGAAACGAAAACAATGTAGGGAATTAAAGTATGTAGAATTGTAAACAAGAGTAATTGAAAATTTAAAACAGATTTAGACGACAAAATAAGAAAGAAAGCAGAAAGATTCCCAAGAATTAAATAAGAATGAAAAGAAAAAGCTGAATTGAATTGTATTGTATAACAAAGGTTACTATAAAACACTCAAGGTGACTTTGCACTCTTTGATGTGTACAATGGTCCGCTTCTTTACACGGTAACGCAACCCTTAGGTAGAGGTTATTTTGCACTCCCTTCCTTGAACTCTCATTTCTTACAATGTTGAACTCAATGCTACCCAATCTCTCATTCTTCCCCCGTTCTATATTGTTTTTGTTTTGCCTTGTTGGTAGAAGACTAACTGTATCAAAGTTAATCAAAACCAATTTCAGAAATTCATAAAGATCGTCGAGAATGTAAATTGTAAAAAAAAGAAGAAATCAAGAATAAGAAAGTCACAAGAACAGCAAAGGAACTTCATAAACGAAGTAAAAAAAATACAAGATTCATAAAAGAACGAAAATTTGCAGAATAGAGATTGATTGAGAAATGTGCAAAATCAATTAGCCGTAGATTCGAGAAAAGAAAGGTATAAACTACCTCAGAGCGTCTTACCGTAAAATCTATCTTTATGAATGACTACTTTGTGCACATTGGGTATCAAATTTGCCCACTACAGAGACTACGAATAGAAGAAGGAACGAATCAAAGAAGAAGAATCGTCTCTAATTCTTTCTAACCCTAACAAGTAAGAGAACCTCGGTCTCATCCACGCTTGTTAACGTCTTCGACTTCCACTAAATTCGTTCAACGTCAGCCCTCTTTTGATTGTTTTGTCCAGTACTACTTCGCTCGAGACCTCCAAATACCTTGGTTCAACAATGGTTTTCTTCCTCCCTAGGCTAGCATTAGGTCGAACATTTTAGTGCGCTTCCACATAAAGAAAACTAATGAATTAAATAAACATCTTAGGCTCAAACATTTTATTGTCTATTTCTACCATGATGATAATAGTGCTTGAAAAAAAGTTTATATGTTTTACTATTTTATTTTTATAATATATTAGTAAATAAATATAATTTGTGTGAAAAATTACAATATTATTTTTATTTTAACTACTTATCATTTCATACTTTAACCAGACATAGTAAATAACAGTCTACTATATCACTTTGCTTAATTATACATAAAGAAAACTAGAAAATAATAAGAAACTTTACCATTAGCTAAAATACATTATTAGTCCCCTTCTTATTTGGTGAACAGGTTAGTTAGTAACCCGCAGATCTAATCAGATGGGTTAAAATGATATCAAAATACTAATAATCTTGCTGTTTAAATATACCTGTGTTTTTGGCCGATCCTAATTAACTTAATGTACAAATTAATTAAATGTCTATAGACCTACTTTTGAGTTTTTTTTTTCTCAATGTAAAGTATTTACTTTATATGTAATTTGTTTTCATGTTTAATTATTTTTTGTTATCACTATTTTCATTTAAAAATGTCAAGTTAGTTTTACAATTTTTTTTTAGTTTGAACTTTAATTTGGTCATGATTTTTTTGAAAAAATTGATGCAATTTAGTGTTTTTTTGATAAAATTTTGGTAGTGAAGTAATGATCTTACATTAAACCAACAAATCAAACCATTCTTATTATAACCTTTAATTTTGATAAAATATTTTTGACTCATTTCAAAAAATTTAATGAAAAGTACAAAATTGTATCAATTTTTTAAAAGTTTGGACAAAATTAAAAAAAAAAAAATTCGAAAACCAATTTGACATTTTTAAACGAAAAAATGAATTAAAAGAGTAATTAAACATTTAAAAAAAATTGAGTTTTTCTATTCCTGATTGTCAGTTAACTACATATTTATTAAGAGGCTAATGATATTTTGAAAAACAAAATTTTAACAAAATTGGACACATTATCTTTTTAGATAAAAAAGGTACTATTTTATTGTTTCATTTTGATTAAAAAATAAAAAAATTAATCTATTTAATTTTGTTTATAAAAAATTTCTTAAGTTTGTAAAAAAAAAAAATTGTAAACAAATAATTTTCCTTATGAAAAAACCGACAGTTTCAAATAACTAATATTTTGATATGATGTAACATTTCAGGAAAACACTGAAGAGATATAAAGGAAAATATATTTTTTTCTATTTTAAAATGAATATTAGGAACTAACAATAGTTACTTGAAATTAAGAAATGATTATATAATATATATATATATAAATTCATATGCTTTGTGTAAACTAAAAAAAATAGTTATTTCATATTTTATAAAGATTTAAAACAAAAATATTTTTAATAAAAATTAAAATTTGCTAATTTTACATGAATTAAACGGGCTGAAAGCTTTCAATAGTACTGTTTTTAGTTACTTTCTTATCCGAATATATATTTTTCTTAATTCATGGAAAAGATGGAAATTCTGAAACTAAAATTAAACAATAAAGTTTTTGTGATTATATGACCCAACCTATTTGTTGCAACATGGAATTAAGAGTTGGATGACTCTGACTTTTTCAACGTACCAAATAATGAGGAAGGTTTGAATCTAATGACCAGCAATAAGTCAATTTATTTAAAAAGTTTGATATAACTCTAACTCTCAAATTTTAAGATAAGGATTTTATTAGTTTTTTTTATATATATATTATAATGTTATGAAGATTAATTTTAATAATAGTTTTGAGATCAATTTATTCTTAGGATTGAAGTTTTGTCTTTCCATTAGCGATATAGTACTTAATAAGCAAGAAAGTATTGTCTTAGCTTACTTTGAGATACTGGTATATTAGCTTCCAAGCTTCTATCATCTTGCTCATTACACAATACCCTCAAACATCTTTTAACTATTTAACATCTATCTTTATTATCATAATTCACCATATAAATAAATCATTGACTTATTAAAAATAAAAAAAATGATTCCTCTCTTTTCTCTATCTTTTCCTTATTATTTTATATGGTTGATATTGTTATACAGTGACGTTGAACAATTTTGATACAGTACTTGTGACTGATGAATCTAATTACACATATTCTACTAATCATCTCTAAAGTTCTGTGAAATTCATAAACATTACACTTAGATTAAAAAGCAGAACCTGGAAGACAAACATTGTTTGACAAGTTGAGATGCACCCATTCATGTGTTGATGCACCACTTAAGAATCCACTAATTAGTGGTCAATCTTTGAAAACTTCTGGTTCATAATGGAAATGGAGCACCAACTTCAAGTAAACCACTATGGCAAATTAATTATCTGGGCTGTAACATGGCCACCAAAGAAGAACCAAAATATTCTTAGAAATTTTGAATTTTGAGTGGATCATAACGTGCCATTCAATTCGGTAGTGGATTATGTTCTAACACCGACCCTATCAACCGAATATGTACACTTTCATAGGAACTTCCATCTAATTGGAAGAATGTGAAGTCCACTTCTTCTCTGTCTTAGGAACTGTGTTAGGTACCTTTCATTCTTTTTATTTTTTTATTTTTGTCAAAATTATCAGTCAGAAATAAAAATGGAGTCTAGAATTTAAAGATTTTGATATGAGATAAATTCGTGAAAATGAAGATAATTTACTAGTTTTTTTTTTCACTTATATGTTCCCTTTTAAATATCTATAGTGACCTAATATTTAATGTTAAATTTTATTATTTTAACTATAATTTATTTTAGATATGTTATACATTAAATTATCTTATCCAAATAAATACCTTTTTAATTCCATAGAAATGCATGAAATCACTAACTCAACTAAAACTCCTACCAGATTTCTTTTTTTTTTTTAAAAAAAAAAACTCCAACCAGATTGGTTATTGTCTCTATCTCTCTCTCACACACAATATTATTATATTGAGTTGTCAAGTGGATATATTTTATAGGGTAGATTTGAAAATATCAGCATCACCTAAAAAATAAGATCAATTTAAAATATATATATGTATATACAAAACTTGGCTTATACGTTGATTTTTGTGAGATCTTGTTAGACAAGTTTACTTCTTATGTTTCTTAACGTTGCTTCATATAATCATATGCTCAAAACCATGTATTATAAAGATTTGCAAAACTTTTTGGGAAGAGTTATATATTTTTTTAATATTAAATTAATTATTCTTGATTTCTGATCGATCTATCGTTTTTAAGAGAAAAATAAAATAGTTTCATAATCACTATATTTGTTGTTGTAGGCCACGAGTTAATTTTTTTAAATGTTTGTTAACTGGTTTTAACTATTAAACATTGCATTAACTCTTAAAAGTTAGAAGTTGCTTTTTGAGGCCGAGAACCAGTAATAGATTTAACGGAGTACAAATAGTAAAGGACATTCAAATATAACTTGGGGTAAAAGACTGTTTTTTTTCTTTCTCACAAACATAGTACTTTGGACTTATACCAAGCCCAATTGGTTTAATAACTCCCTTTAATTTAAAATACAAAAAAGAAGTCAGCTTATGATACGAGTGTTCTCCCCATAAAATAAATATATATTACTTTTACAAATTAAAATTTAATCTGCATATGACCCACTGGATATAAAATGAAAGATTAATTCTCTCAAAGCAAAAACCTCAATAGCTTCAATGACTAAAGGATAATAATATTTTTCACTAGTAGCGTTTATAAGAATTTACAGGACTAATTAATCATTTATAGCCATTAATGATGAGTTATTCCTAGATTTCCTAATAGATTATCATTTATCCGAATAACTTGCTAATTAATTTCTCAAATTTCATTTTCTATTGAACAAAATGATTGATTCTTATTATTACCAATCATGAATTCTTTCAAAATCAAAGAAAATTACGTATGGTTAAGAAATAATAGAATATTTACTTGTGTTAATAATCCGTATATTATTGTATTAAAATAAAAACATTGAAAATAAAATATTCCTTTTACTTTTGGAAACCCTTTCATTACAATAAAAATAGAATATGTATTTTAAAAGGTCCTTCGTTTATTTATTTAATTTTTTTAATAATAGATATAATTATTTATGTTATTTGAAATGTAACTTTTACCTCCCATACTTTATATTCATTTTTTTTTTTAATTTAATAAAAGTTTATATAATAATAAATGATTAATGGACTTTAATGTACTAGTCTGGTTGATATGTTAAAAACACAACATAAACTTATTTGAAAAAGGTCATAATGTTTTTATAAAATTTAACGTAATAATTATTAAAATAATAAAAATAATTCAAGAGTTAATTATACATACATATGTATAAGTTTTTAAACTCATCTATATATAATAAGATAAGACTTAAAAGTTTAATTAAGTTAAAGCTGTTGATAAATTTAAATATTTTTAATTAATCATTAACTTTTTAATAAGTTTAGATATTTTAATTGACTTTTTTTTATTATGATTTGTTTTCTATTGAATACTTTTATTGATTATATTTTTTAATCATTTTCTTTTGTTTGATTTCTCAATCAACTATACCTGGTTTTATTTTTTTATATGAAAAATAAAGATAGTGCAATTTGATTTTAAATTTCTTATAAATTTAAATATTTTTAATTTAGTTTTTATTAAAAAATTAAAATTTGTTATATTGAATATACATACATACATACATATATATATATATATATATATATATATATATATATATATATATATATATATATTTGAATGGAGTTCTTATTATCAATTAAGTCACATATATAACACTACGAACTTAATATTAAAAAAATTCTAAAAGTTTAATTATTTTTATAAAAAAAATAACATAACATTGTTTATAAATTAAATATTAAAACAAAAATCAAACCAAATCAAACAAATACAAAACAAACAATTACATTAAGTATAGATAATTATTTGACATCATCATAAAAGTTATGATTTTCTTTTTGGTGGATTTTAAGAATTTTAATCATACATATTTCTTCCATTTTGTTTTCTTTAATTTGAGGTTTACTA
>Ga0209589_1005664_pt1 | contig 21106 bp, 3 predicted proteins | sample CowpeawhiteBW_FD_187525 | JGI IMG/M metagenome (GOLD analysis project Ga0209589, IMG submission 187525) | Root nodule microbial communities of legume samples collected from California USA - Cow pea white BW (SPAdes) (version 2) | ecosystem: Host-associated > Plants > Roots > Nodule | place: USA... | reverse complement strand
AACACAAAAAAATAAAATATATATATATATATATATATATATATATATATATACATATATATATATATACATATATATATATATATATATAACGATTAAATTTTATTTTAAACTGTGATTTTTTTCAATCAAATAAAGACAATACACTTTATTTCTCTATCTTCAATTCTTAAAAAAAAAAAAAAACTTTAGAAACTAAAACTACATCCAAATATATTCATTGAATTTGAATATTGTTTGATACCACATATAGTAGAAGAGAAAAACAAAACACGAGGGCATAATCTTTTCATCGTGAGACACGTAAGAATCTGTCACAATCATAATAATATTGTTTATTAAAGAAAACGCCTTCGCAGTTTCGTCACTAAAGTAAGAGTAGCTTTATTTAAGTGCTGACGTCGTTACCAGTGACGTTATTCTGCTAACGCTATCTTCGTGAAATCAACCCCAATCGTGCTTAATTCGATACCATAAATCTTTTACGTGTTTTTTTCTTTTTTTACGTTATTACAGAATATTTTATTTACTATTTTTATACTTATGGAGAAAGTATTTATATGATCACCGTGTTTTGATCAATTTTAGTTTTTTTCTTTTTATAAATTTACTATTCCATTTTTGTTGGTTGAAAAATTGACGATTCTGCTTTCTCCATCGCGTGTGGTGCATTTCGTTTTCGTAGTCTCCAACACATTGAACGACTCTCGAAATCAGAGTGCTTAAAGTGAGTCCACCCAATGGTTTTCATTGACTCACTTTTAGTACACAACATGGTTTATCGTATGGAATAAAGTGAATAAAATAACTAAATAATAAGATGAAAACATAATTAAAATAAAGTTCGGATACTAAAATCTTAAATTCAAAGAACCTAATGAATATATTAAAAAGTTTTAAATATATTTTTAATGTCTATATTTAGGTAAAATCAAAAATATTAAATATAACACGTTGTCACTTTAATGTTAATCAAAAAATTATAATATCTCAAAAAAATTAAAATAAATATATTTATTTATTTTTAAAGTTTAAAAACTAAAATATATTAAAGTTTAGGGGGAAAACTAATTTGAGTTTTACGTCAAAGTTTGAAGACTACGACTATAATTTATCCTAAAAACATGTAATCAAACAAATTAGATTATGCTAAAATTAAAAATAAAATCTCAAAACGAAAATCGTACCGTTAAAAAAGTTCACTTTTAATTAAATCCAAACTAATAATAAGAACTAATCTAAAAATAAAGCTTCAACACTGAAAATCAACCTAATTTGCAACGCGTTCAGTCTGAATGAGTTGATCCAAATAAATCCATAGAAACCATTTGAAACCAAATGCTCTAAAAAATGGTTATGCGGTTCTACTTAGAGAATTAGTCAAAAATGTGTGTGGCGTCGAACTTGCTTTTAAAAATCGAAGTCAACATAACAATACTGGTGATAAAAAAATAATATAGTAATAATAGAAGGAAAATTTTAAACATTCAAGAAAACAATAATTATGTACTTTCGATAAAATCTGTCAAGGTTTTTCAAAAATGAGAGAGAGCAACAAACTACTTCTACTTGTTTGCAATAGTCAGAAGATTTTTTTTTCTTTAATTAAATAGTATTTTTTGTATTAACGACTTTTTATATAAGGTCAAAAAAATCGGAGACGCCCACTAAAAAATGGGTTTCTTGCAAACTACGCAAAGAGGTTGAAAAACCACAGTTCCACTAAAATTTTAATTCCTACCTTTTAGTGTATTTTTTTTTTAAGTTTTGATTTTATATATATATATATATATATATATATATATATATATATATATACTTATTTTATTTTTTATGTTTAAAATTTGTCCGTATATGTAATTGTAAATAAGGTTAAATTATTTTTTTTTTGAAAAATATCAATTTTTATGTTTAAAATTTGTCTGTATATGTAATTGTAAATAAGGTTAAATTATTTTTTTTTTGAAAAATATCAATTTGGTTCATTTTTTTATTCGTCTCAAATTGATTTTTATAAATTTGATGCAATCAAATCTATTTTATTAGTATTGTGCTAACAACATTAGAGAGGTGTGTGTGTCAATTCGTGATTTTTTTACTTTTTTTATTTTTTTAAATAAAAAATTTGTGACGTGTAAAGTTATTTTCGTGTCATGTTGCAGTAAAAGTGTGATGTGTAAGTGACAATGACAGTGTCGCGTGTCATACTTACGCTAGGTGTTATTGTCTGTGTCTCAATTTAGTCATTGTATTTTTATTTAGTTACAATTTAGTCCCAATTTTTTAAAGAATGGAGTAATTTGTCCCGTCCCAAATTGAAACTAAAGTTAATTTTTATATAAATAATATACAAATATTTTTATTTAAAATTGATATTTTTATCACATATTTTTAGCCAGAATAAATTTATTTAAATTTATATTTTACATCGAACTTTATTCAAAAATGTTTTAACAAATGGTGTAAATTCAAATGTAAAATTTTAAAATAATTTTAAACAATGTTATAAAAATTTAAAATAAATAAATTAAATTTGAAAAAAAGTTTAAATAAAGTTGAATGTGAAATATAAATTCAAATAATATTAATTTTTTGTAAAATATATAATAAAAATGTCAATTTGAATAAAAATATCAATTTTAATAAAAATATTTGTATAATATTTATATAAAAATTAAATTTTATTTCAATTTGGAGAGAGATGAAATTGCTCAATTTTTAGAAGAAGTAAAACTAAATTTAGACAAAATAAAAAATAGAGGGACCAACTTGAGATTGAGACAATGACACATGACGTGACAGTAACACATCCACTGTCTTGGGTACATCACACCGTCATTGTCACGTGGTACAATATCAATTTGACATGTGGAAAATTTTTAATTTAAAAAAGAATAATTAAATTTTTAAAAAAAAATCACAAAATGACATGTGACACCTCATTAACATTGTTTGTTAGTACAATATAACAGAAAGGACCTTATTGCATCAAATTTTCCAAAATAAAAACCAAATTGAGATGAATAAAAATAAAGGGACCAAATTGATATTTCCAAAAAAAATAGAGACCAAAGACATAATTTAACCTATAAATAAATATTTGAAGCATATTTGATCATGTAACTATTTTCCAAGCTTTTAATTGATTATTCAAATTGGATAAATTAAAATAATTATTATATTTAAATGTTAAATTACTCTATTATAACTAATAATTAGAACTTAATTAGTAAGTATTAATGATTTAAATTATAATAGTATTGTATATTTATATTTTAAAAAATATAATATAGAAAATTCAAGACTTTTAATTATTTTTATTTTTATTTTTAATTAAAACAAAAGAAAAAAAAAACAAAACAGACCAAGAACGGGCTAACCCGCCTTTAACTGTAAACTTTGGTGGACTAGGTGGGACAAGATAAAACAGACTTGCGAGCTGAAAATGTCAACCCTACCAGTTCCATTTTGGAGGGCCACAGTCCATTTTGACAAGAACACTATCCAGTTTTTTACTACTTGATATCTTAATTTGCATTGTTTAGACTATTATTGAAGAAAAAGATATTTCATTTTCTTAATGAGTTTTTGCACTTAATATCATGACCACAGTTGGGCATAATCCCTTCCAAAGTATCAACATATTCTTAATCCTATACACAACATCACATATACCCATTCATTATATATCCCTATTCAAGTTCATACACTTTCTTTTATACATATTCATTTAATAATTTCGTAGATATGCATACACTCAATCACATACAAACATAAATTACAATGGAATAAAAATATTTGATAGAGAACATACTTATGTTGCTTGAGCGAGATTTTGTTATTTAAGCCTGTCATTTTCAACAAATAAGATAAGACTCCTCATGGACCCTTAAACTGCAAACTCATCACTTGAGTTATACCTCATATATGACAATAGTCAACATACATATCTTGAGTGATAACAACTTTAGAAAAGAGAGAATTAGTACAACTCCCTTATCGCCTAAGCATTAAAACTAGCATTTAAGTGTATGATTTACAATAACAATGAACCAACACCGACTCTCCCAAGCATTAAAACATTGCTTGGGCAATATGGCTTCTTACATCAAACCACTAACTTCCACACCCTTCCTCAAGTTCTAACTCTTCATCACTTGATTGGTCAAATATCACTTAAGCAATGAGAGTTTTAGAAAGATACTTGCTTTAACAAAAACGTTGTCGCTCAAATCTCAAGCCACAAATTGAGTAAAGAACATTATCATTTGACTAACAAGTGTGACGTTTGAGTGACATGTCTTTTAAGTGATAACATGAAACTCAAGTAAGAAAAATGTAAAAAAAAAAACAACGAGCAAACAACTTAACATAACAAAAGCAAATCTTAAACCAACCAATTCTTACTATTCTTAAAATGATTCAATCATCACCATAAATTTGTTTTCACCCATATTTGTATATGGAATAACTCAAGGTGAATTAAAACTATCATAAAAAATTGAGTTGTATCACCACCAATTCTAGTATTTAAAGAAATTCTGATTTAAATCCACAATATTCAACATATTTTCAACAAAGTTGAACTAAAATTGTTGAACAAATGTGAGTTATTGACTCATCTTACTTAAAAGTAGCTTGTTTTGTAAGAAGAAATAACTTCTTCAGTTAAAAAACTTCTAACTACAAAATTTTAATTTATACAACCAACATTACCACTAGTTTAGATTGTCAGAAAATTTAAGTTCATTAGTTAATTTATACATATAGAGTATTCTACTGTATGGCCCATCGGTGCATCGGCACAGGAAATCTCTTCCTGTATGGCCCATCGGTCCATCGGCACAGGAAATTTCTTCCTAACAAATCTTCTCGCTTCACTTTCGTCATTGCTCAAGGTTGGGAGGGCTGTGTACTGTATGACCCATCGGTGCATCGGCCCACCAGACAAGGCTCGAGCGGCCACAGGCTGCTGGCAACAGAGAGATCGTGTGGCAAAGCCAAGGACGATCGGCCCATCGGCCACACGGGTGAAACACATTTATTGTTTAAGGCCACTCACCCATAAAAGATAACCCGCCTGGCCAAGCGACCATCGGTCAATCGGCCAAACGGAAAACCTAGATCAATCAGCCGGATTAATTAAAATTAAACAAGTCAGTAATCACAATTAAGGGATCATTGGGCCGTGCTTAAGGAGCCCTAATTATAGGCTCACACCGAAAACTATAAATAGGGCCCAAAGGTAGGTTGGTGAGGATCTTTAATTTTGCATTTATTACAGCAGTTACGATTATCGACCGATCGGCCCTAAAAACTGACTTAAGCATCGGAGCCTTTTAGACAGGTACACCGGTCGCCCGTTCAACCGATCGAACAAAAGAGAAGATTGCTGGAGTGGAAGTTTGGGAAGATTATTCGGAAAGGAAGCATCGAGGAGAAAGAAGTATAATTTGAGTGGTATTGGTAGGAGCTTGGTCCCTACACCCGAAACAAGTATAAAACCCCCACATAGTCAACAAAAGAGAATAAAAGTAAATTGATGGTAAGGGAATGAAGAACTAATATATACTAATTTTGATCAATCTATCTTGATCTATCCTACAATGAAGAATCGTTAAGATTTTAAAAATAGTGGAGAGTTTAGATTTCCACAAAGATGAAGTTATATGAAATAAAGAATGAATTGTTTTAAACCTACTTATAAAAACATTTAAACAGATATTTTCATTCTTTATTTAATTTGAACTTTAATTTCTATCTTAAATAAATTAAACACTATAAGAAAATATTTCAATAGCAACTTTAGAGACAAAAAATAATTGATCACTATAGTAACTAATTTAGATACTGATTTATAAACTAAAAGTTATTGATTTCTAAACTAATCATTATTGTGAATAAAAAATTATATTTAGTAACTGATTAAACTCTAAATTGGTTACTAACATTAGATACTAGAGTTTTAGCTACCAAATGAATTAATGTCTAAATTGATCATTAATTAATATATTAGTGTATGAGTGAAGTGTGAGAATGGAAGACGATAGTGAGAGAAAAATATTGAGGGTGGACTAGCTTCAAGAACACGAGTGGCAAAATACTATGTCAAGTGTGAAATTAACGACATTGTAAAATTTACTATGAGAGGTCTTTCAAGACCCAACATAATAAATTTTCAATTATAATTAGGTTTATGCTACCACTAACTTTTCAATTATAATTAGGTTTATGTTATCACTGTTCACTTAGTATAAGATGTCTAGTTCACCTGTTAACTAAGTTTGTCTTCTTCACTTATTATATTAGATTCCCTTTTACCCCTCATAATAACTCTTACTTTTATTACAAAAATGTTATCGGTAAACCTATTATAACATATGCACTCGTCATAATAAGTTGTCATTAATTCATTTTTTCATTAGTGGATTAAGAGTTAATTGTTAGTATATATTAAAAACTACTTAGTTGTAATTAATATAGAATTGAATGGGTAGATGGATATGGAAATTGGTGCATTATTAAATTTATAAAACGATGTACTTGCAATGGAATTGAGGAGATATATGAATTTTGAAAACAAAATAAGTTTTCTCTATACGAGAGTATCTAATTTATAATTATCCAAATTTTAATCTTATCTTACTAGGGTGTTTTAATAACTCTCTAACTTATCACCCATATTTTTATCTATTTTGAGTATGGTGACAATATCTTTTTAGAAGATATATGAATTTTGAAAACAAATTAAGTTTTTTCTACAAGAGAGTTTTATATCGATCTAATCTAATTTATAAGTACCTAAATTTTAATCTTATCTAATTAGATGTGATAATAAACTTTGCAACTTATTATCACTCATATTTTTATTTTTATTGAGTATGACGGCAATAATTTTTCTCAAGTTGAATATAATAATGAAATTCCATTCATGCTCCGTCATCAAACCTTGACAAAAAGTATTTATTTTGAATTGTCTATATTAAAAAAACGATATGAAGCATTTTTTTCTTCAACCAGAGAATTTTTATTTTTTTTAAGTCTACGTTGTGGATACCATTTATTGTGAAGAGACCATCTTTGATCTGTTTGTTATAAATTTTTTTACAACAGTCACTGTAAAATTAGAATTTACATTTTGTTTTCCCTCAAATTGAATTGATCACTGCAGTTCGATGTTTGATTTTGTTTGAAGTGTATTTCCTGATAAAGTGTGTAAAAATTATATTACAAACAAAACTATTTCCTAAAAGAGATATATGCGAAATGAAAAAAAATAAAATAAAATCAAACAAGCGCACTGAGATATTGTATTATAATTGATCTTAATTATTTTAATACTCTGGCACTTTCCATGAATCATGGCATTGGCAAATAGGGCCCATAGTGCATAAAAAATGCAAATACTAAATAGGTCCCATACACTATAATACAATTTTACTTTACATATGTGTTTAAAAGAACGTTAAAGTATTGGTTTTACATTCCTTTATATAAAGGTTAAACATTTGGAAGAATATAATATTAAAATATTGGACTAAGTAGCCCAGTATCTTCATTTTCCATTTTATTCTTTACTTTTTAACACTTCTTCTCCACTACTGTTTACAACACTGAGTCAGTTTTCTAAACCATATAATTAAAAACTCTTGTCTTTCTGACTAGACCTGTAGAGTCCTAAAGGTAAATCTATGTTTAAAAAATTAACGAAGAAAGGAAATATGCTGAATTCAATTCTAAAAAACAAATTTATTTATACACAATAAATTTATCTTATTAATTTTAATCGATGTAAGATATTCGATCCACTGCTGATTAAATTAAAACAACTTTATTCTCATCGGAAAACATGTTTCTTGAAAACAATATAGGACATTTTTTCCGAGAAAGATAGCATAAAATAATGTGGCAACAACAAATGAAGATGTGGACACTTGGACACTGTTGTCTTTGTCATGTGAATGGATGCAAAACTGTGTTTGCAAGCAGTCTTAATAAAATGGAAGTGGGTCCATGGGTCCATCCTTGGATTATATAAGTTCTGATTCATGATTGGAGATGTCAGAACACATGATACGCGTTTCAACTCCACTGTATCAAAAACAGAGGAACCCAATTCTCTTTTGCTTTCACCTCATTTCTCAACCTTAACTTCATTCTCACAAACAAACATATTCCAACACCACCATGGTTAGAGCTCCCTATTTTGATAAAAATGGAACAAAGAAAGGAGCATGGTGTGAAGAAGAGGACAACAAGCTTATCGCTTATGTCGAAAAACATGGCCACCCCAATTGGCGTCAACTTCCAAAATTTGCAGGTTTTACATCGCTCTCCATCAATCATCAGATCAAAGATTATCAATTTAGGGTTTCTTGATTCATGGTTTTTAGTTTTTTGTGTGTAACAGGGTTGCAAAGATGTGGAAAAAGTTGCAGACTTCGATGGATGAATTACCTGCGGCCAAATCTAAAACGAGGGAACTACACCCCAAAGGAAGAGCAAATCATCACTGATTTGCATAAAAAGCATGGAAATAAGTAGGGGTTTTGTTGCTTCTCGTTAATTTCCAAAGTTTTAAGTTTTTAGTTCATACTCACAATTTTGTCATCGTGTTTTACATCGCTGAAAATGTCGCCGACAAATATTCTGGATACGGTTGTAATGAGTCCAAAACCAGTTTTTAAAAGGATAAAATATGTGTCATAATGTTAAAGTTTGACTTATGTAACATAAAACGAAAAATCTAATTTGAAATGAACAACAATGCTAACGAAACGTCTTGCTTAATCATTGAATTTGGTCATGTAGTTTTTGTTATTTTGATCAATATGAACAAGTTCTAGTTTTGGTGTTACTGTTATGTATCGAAAGACAAACAATTATTCAACATCTTCAAATGTTTAACACTTGGTCGTTACAATGAGAATTCAGTGAACAAAGGGTATTTTACTGATTTGTATTTGGTGTGAAATTTGTGTGATAGATGGTCTCTGATTGCTGAAAGTTTACCCGGAAGAACAGACAATGAGATAAAGAACTATTGGCACAGCCACCTAAAGAAGTTTCAAAGCAGCAACAATAACACTTGTTGTGATGAAGATTTGAAGTCCAATGGATGCAAAGAGTTTGAAATGGCAATGGACGAAGCTCCTAGTGTTGAATCTCACCACATTTTGGAGAGTTCGGTGTCAGAAACTTCCTACACCGACCACAATTCCCCTTCACTTTCATTTTCTTCGAGTCACACAGAATCAACCATGAACTTGTGCAAGGAAGAAGAAAGTGTTGCTTCATGGGAAACATTGGATTTAGGGTTTAGTAGCAATTTCTGGACTGAACCCTTTATTTCAGAAAACGCACTTGATGAAGATTATTTTTCCATTTCCTCTTATGGGACAGAACCATTTTACTTGTGGTAGTAGTTGTGAGTCTAGAATTTGCTTGAAGTTATAGAAGACGTGGTCTTGCATATTTGCTCGTATGTTCTGGATTTTGGAGGAAATTTTGGAAAAAGAGTTGACGCTTGTTTTCACAATTTCCGTAAGAGGAAAAACGAAAAGAGATTTGTGTCAGCAACTTGGTTTTTGAGAACGACAATCACTCATGTTGATGAGAGAATCGGAATCTGATGTGTATTGTAAAATTACAAAAGTCAATTACATATAATTTTGACATAGATTTTACAATATTATTAGCTAATTAAAAGTTGTCTTTGAAGTGATTGATATAAAATGAACAATCGTGATATCATTTTGTATAGTTTAATTAGATTTTATGTAAAAGACATATAATAAAGAGTTGAATAGTTATGTATATTCACTTTCCTAATATATTGCGATCCAAATTATATATAATATTGCTATCATTTTTAAATAGTTATTACGAAGAAAACAAATTTATTATTCTCTTCAATAGTTATTTGAAATTTCTATATTTAAAAAAAATGGATTCTGTCCTATAAGTTTTTAAAATTTTAATTTCTTTTAAACTTAACTATCCAGTGACCATATTTTGTTATACAGTTTAAATTTGTTATAAAAATTATTATTTTCTAAAAATTCTTCATCCAAATACATTATCAAGGTTCTTGCTATATTGATTAAGAAGCATTTAAGATGTTGAATCGAATAAGAAATAGGAAAGTGATGATGATTTAAACAAGTAAAGATGTTGCTTGTGTTCATCGAAGCTTTGAAAGTTTTATCAACTTACTTTAAAAGTTTTTTTATATTGGAATTATTTTTCTTGCAAGACAAGTTATCACTACATAAGAAGAGTTATTTTCTTCAATTTGTTTGGCTAAGAATGCATTAAGATTTTAATGAATGTCGTGAATGAGATTCACTATTTCTTTTGAGATGAAAATTTGGATTTATTAATAATACAACTATATGTATCCTTATGTGATTTGAATGGGAGGATTGAATTAGTCTGGAGCTTATTCATAGGAAAATTTGGAAATAAACAAGTTTACTATATGACAATCGAAACATGATATAATAGTTTAGACCAAGGATTTTTGAAAATCCTCGCAATGGGTAATCGCGAGTTACTGAAGAAGAAGGAACAACAAGTTTCCTCAAGGAACAAAACATGCACTAAGATAGAAAATATATGTATTTGTTGGTTCTTTCGAGAAAAGATTAATGGAGAAGTACAATATTAACAAGATATGGGTTCAATTCACATATAAGAGATTAGTATTATTCTAACCCAAAACATTAAGTCAATGAGTTTACGGGTCTTTATCTCATATGATGCTCAACTTTTTTATTGGGTCTTTTGAGAAAGGATCACTATGGAGATACAACACTAATGAGACATGAGTTCAACCCACATATAAGAGATTGACACCATTTTAATCCAAAACATTAAGACAACGAGTTTATGAGTCTTTATCTTATATTGTGCTCAACTTTTTTAATTTTACGCGATGTAGGACTTAGACACATATTTGAATTCCCAACTGTATTGGATATCAAAAATTAATCAGCTTTACGAAATAGTTGAAGAAATGAAACAAAACAGAATCGTAAAGAGAAGAAAGGTTTTGAGAAGATTGTATTAAGAAGAAGAAAGAATTACATCATCTTTTCCCAAAAATCTCATCAAAATACAAGTACAAGGAAGTAAAAACTAAATTAAGAGATTCTTAAGATTACTGGTTATCTCTTTATGAAATAGACTTAAAAGTTCTATTTTTAATTAAGAAGACCAAACATTATAATGTTCACAAGTTTTTCTTTTATTAGATATTTTATTATTGTTTCTCTATTTCTTAAATTATGAAATATGATCAGTACAATTTAATAAATTTATAATCATATGAATATATATATATATATATATATATATATATTCATATTTTTATAATTTAGTGTATATTTGTTTTTGTGTATATTTGTATTCTTTCTTCATAGAGGGAAAAGTTAATATTGATTTTATCTTCAAATTATAAAATTTGTTTTATGGTAAAGTTTAAACTCATTTATATATTATAAATTAGTTTTATTTGTACTTCATGTCAAACTTTCATCCCACCCCTCACGTCAAAGTTTATATATTTTGAGTGTGAGACTAGACATTAATGAATAATCTCATAGTAGCTTAATAGGAGGTGAAGCAATATATTTAAGGTTAAATTACTCTTTTGGTTCCTTTCTATTTGTCATGAAATTTCAGTTTGGTCCTTAAGTTTTTCGTTTTCTCAACTTAGTCCTCATTTTCTTAAAAATGACTCAATTTGGTCATCACCCTAAACTTTGATCGAACGGTGTTAAAGTCAATGCCACGTGTTAATTTGTGGTTTTTTTGAATTTTTTTTTTAATTTTTTTAATATATTTTTTGAATTTTTTGTATTTTTTTTAATTTTTTACACGTATTACTTCATAGTTGTGCCACGTATCAATTTCTAGTTTTTTTAATTTTTTTAATATTTTTTTGAATTTTTTGAATTTTTTTATTTTTTACACGTGTCACTTCACAGTTGTGCCACGTGTAAAAATTGACATGTGGCACAATTATGAAGTGACACGTGTAAAAAATTAAAAAATAAAAATAAATAAAATTTAAAAAAAACCAGAAATTGACACGTTGACTTTACCACTTTTTGGTCAAAGTTAACAATAATGATCAAATTGAGTCATTTTTAAGAAAATGAAGACCAAATTAAGACAACGAAAAACTTGAGAACCAAACTGAAATTTCCTGACAAATAGACGAAACAAAAAAGTAATTTAACCTAAATTTAATGAAAAGTAAATTTCATTATAATAGACTCTAACCCATTACTTTATTTTCTAGAGCTGATATTTCTTATTTGACTTCAGTCAAATAAATGAATTACTCAAATAGTAAATTATCTAAAAGAAAACTTGTCTTCCCTTATTTAGTGAAGTAAATAGTTCAAGTCAAAGATATTTCTCATAAAACATATTATGTATTAAAAAACAGTATTATATATATATATATATATATATATATATATATATATATATATATATATATTAATCAGGCTGGGTAAAAAATTTATAATCGGAAGGAAGAGTAAATTTTGTACTGTTTATCAACATTTTCCTTGTACAATACTGCAGAATAAAGTATATATATATATATATATATATATATATATATATATATATATATATATATAACCAATAAAATTATAACACTTCAAAAATCCAGAATAACAATTTACCAAGATTTTCAAAACAACTAATTTAATAACTGTTTATGAAACTGGCAAAGGTCTAGAAGCAACAAAAACTGTTATGCCTGCGGTCAAAAGTAAACGAACAATCAACAACGGAAAATAAAAACATCTTTGTTCTAAAGATTCATTCAACGTGTGTCATCAAATATAAAGAATTTATTTTGAACTTTTATTTGAAATTGAATTACATATATTTAACACGCACTATTACTCAAAAACAAAACAGATTTATTGTTTATTGCTTGCGAGTTTTGATAGGCGAAAGTTCTTTGGACAAAACAATGACAACACACAACCCTCCACCAAATCAGATCACGCAGCTAGAATGATCCAGAATATAACCAAAGTTCATATTAAAAAAAAAAGGTTCGAAAATAAAAGAAAGCAAAATGTCAAATTATTCTAATTCTTTTTTAGTTTAAATTATTTTTCATTTTTGTTAAATATTGGATGATTTTCAAATGATTTTTTTAATTATCTTCTAGTTGGGTCCTTAAACTTTTATTTAATTTTGAATCAAGTCAATCTATTTAACTATTATTACATCAAACCTATTCTTTACATCCATTTTGTGTAGGTTTGGTGAAAGAAACTTGTAAAATACAGATTTTATAGAGTCAATAAAAGTGAAAAGTTTGACCAAAAGATATAATTGAATATTTATAGTGTAAAAAATATCATTTTATATTATTTTTTTTATCAATAAAGAATGAATTTTAATTAAAAAGAGAACTTAAGGGTGCTCTAACCCTTATACAAAATATCTTATATAATTTAATTATAAAAAAATATACAATGATATTTATGTGAATAAAATAAGTGTATTATTGTTGGATCTTTGGAGAGAGGATCACCAGGAAGATTTAAAACTAATGAGCATGAGTCCAACAAACATAAGGAATTTATAGACCTTCATCCTTATATGATGCTCAACTTTCTCATTTTTACTCGATGTGAGACTTAGACTTACACTTAGATCCCAACAATTATATTAATTACTAGTTTAACTAATGTAATATTAACATACATTGAAAGATTTGATGTAATGTATGAATATTATTTTGGTTAGATTAGAAACCGATGTCTTATTAGGAATAACATATTATGTAGTATTTATATAATATTTTAGTTCTTGATTCTTTTTTATCTTTCAAGTTTTAGTTAGATATCTATCATTTAGGACTCGTTTCGATTTTCTTATAATTTATGGATGAACATGAAAATATCTACAGAAATATTTAAGAAAATAAATTATAAGCAGTAAGTTACGAAATTGTTGCAATTTTTAACAAAATTTACAATAGACAAAGTTTTAAAAAATTACAAAAGTAATAAATCGTGTTTAATAAACATGACTGTAAAATAAAGAAGTCTTATTTTTTTCATTCATAACTTCAGAAATCATGTTTTAGATATGCGACTATTACTAACAACTTCATGAGTTTACACAGGTATGTCCATTCTATTCTATTTTGTTTCACGTTTTCACGTTTTCACGTTTTTCTATTTTTTTTTTCTTTTTATTTTATTTTATAGAAGTTATATATGAAGTTATTACATTACACAACTTCATTTCTTTTTAAATCTGGCTTCTTCTTTTTTAAATCTTTTATGTTATTTTTAAATTTTTATATTAATATGATCAATAATTTGTTTATTTTCAATACTTTTTCAATTTTTATATATTCATGTATTTCCAACTTTGAGATATTTATTTATAATTCATTTTTTTTAATTTTTTTAGTTTAAATTATTATATTTTGAATAATTTGATTAATAAATTATTTAAATCTCTTAAACTTGTGTAATTTTTTTATATTAATATATTTTTTAATAAATTGAAATTAAAAATTTATAACTATTTTTTTCTTTTAATTTTTCCTTTTAATTTTTATTTTTTTAACTCTTTTTTACAAATATTTTTGTTTTTATTTTGTTAAGTAATATAATTATTAAATTTTATGTAATTCTTATTTAAAAACTTTGTTAATCAAATTATTCAAAGAATGTATTTAAAATAAACAAAAATAAATAAATTAAGTTATTTAAATAAATATCTCAAAATTAAAAAAGTCATTATGTATAAATTGTAAAAACATTGAAAAAATAAAAGTCCTATGAATCAAATTGATGTAAATATTTAAAAGATAATAACGAAATTACAAAATAAAAAGGTAAAATCAATATTTGAAAAAAAAAACAGAAGTCGTGTAGTTACTTCAAGACTTCTAAAAAATAAAATAAAAATAAAAATATGAAAATATAAAACGAAAGAGAACAGTATTGTTTACAAAAATTAATGAAAAATAGTGGTGTATTAGTAGTAAGAACTTTTGAGAAATAAAATTAAACAAAACAGAAAGATATGAAATCTTTATTAATAAGTATGAGTTTAATAATAATAATAATAATAATAATAATAATAAATTAAAAACAAATTTATTTTTAAAAATGAAGTCGTGTTAAGTAATTACAATGTTTTTGTTTTAAAGTCGTATTTTTAAATACAACTTAACTATTTTGTAATTTTTTAAAAATTTACAAAAATCGGAAAATTTAAAAAAGAAATCCTACACGTATCTTTTCCATAAAATCCCCCACCACTCTCTCTAAAGTGTTTCTGGCCAAAAAGTGTTTTGGTTGTTTACTAAAAAACAAAGCAAAGTTTGCAAACAAAAAGTGGGTGGTTGCTCTCAAACACTCAATAATCTAAAAAATATGACAATTTTTTTTTGATTTTTTTTTTGCCATATATAGAAATGATATCTCTCAGAGTACACAATATGGAGTATAGAATCTAGGACGGGTGAGATTACACTATTAGAATACTTTTTAATGATGTCGACCCAACTAAGTATGACATGTGCTCAAATCATACTCACATACCAAGTCAGATTAATCACTGTCCAAACAATATAAATCTTAAGTTAATTAATTAATTCTAATTAACAGGTAATTAGATCGGTTAAATTAAAATTCAATCAAGTAATCTAAGAATTTTAGTATAAAAGATACATTTTACAAAATTGATGATTACATTATTATTTTTTTTACAATAATTCTCTAAAATTCGATACTTCGAATTGACTTTGATATCAGAGTGTTTTTTTTCAGACATCTCTTCCTCCTTTATTCAAGAGTAGAAGACAAAACTTTTTTAAGATTGTGAACCTTTAAAACTATTTAAGAGATTTTGCAGAATATAATTCGATTTTGTAAGAATATTTTTCAACAATATAAAATCTTGATATTCTTCAAATGGAATAGAAATAAGCCTTTATTTAAATATTTAAATAAAAGATTTTATCAAAACTTCTAGTAGAAACAAAAGTCAACAAATATTAAAAGAAAAGCTGAAAAAGATAAAAAGCAAAAAGTTAACAAATATTACCTTAGCTGAAATATAAAATTTAAATAAATAAAATAGCCTACTCTATTTAATAAAGGAATTATCATTAAATTTGATTAGAATAAAATTTAAAATAAGAGAGTGACAAAATAAATAATAAACTTGATTAAAATAAAATTTAAAATAAAAGACTTGCAAATTAAATACTATAAATATAAGTATGTAAAGTATTTATGAACTTAACAAGTGGAACCATCTCAAATTATTATTTATTAAAATATATAATAATTTAGATTTATATTAAGATTTGTAGAGTGGTTTATTCACATTATTGGAAAGTGCTTACAGTATAAACTGACATATTACCTCACTGAAACAATGTAAACGAAATGAAATAGTTAGAGTCACATTGTGAACACTATGCATGGTGAAATTATGTGTGAACAATGCTAACTAATAACGTTTTCCACGTGCATATATTACTTTCCACTTGAATGAATCTTTTCATATTTTACATGATTACAAAACATGTTTAAGTATATATGTTTCTTAATAAATATAAGGCTTGATAATAATTTTTGTTAGTTATATTTTATAAAATTAATAATTTTCATTTTTTTCATTTTAATAATTTTAAGTTTTTTCATTTATTTTAATTTTAAACTATATGAATTTCTTTTAAGTACATGAAATTTATTTTAATTTGTTTACTCAATTTTTAAGAAAAATTAAATTATTAGATCGATTAATTGTTCTTGATTCGCTAATACACTATATTGAAGTATAAGTTTTTACATATTCTTTAACATTGGAGTCATTTTTTTTCTTCTTTCCTTAAATTTTTAAATTTTATAAGACAGGATATTATTAATTTTAAAATTTGAAAATAAAAAATATATTTTTTCACTAAAAGGATAGTAGATCTTCCCAAGTAAAAAGGGGGAGACTTAACTGAAAAGTTCCATATGTGAGGATTGATCAATGAGTTGTTGATGAACATTGAGAAGAGATTTATTTGCAGAACATTATTTTGGGTAAATATGAGTATGCATATTGAGTGAATGTAAGAGTAAATATGAGTATTGAGTGAGTATTTTGTGTACAACTGTTTTGTATTTATAGGTTGTTTTGGACCTGGCCTGAAGTATATAGGAGATATCCAAAATAAATAAGAGATATGATTATTTACTTAATAATTGTCACTTAATCAATTATTACCGTATGTGTATGTGAATATCCTAATTATACAGTTGCACCTTATTTGATTAGACTCCATATGATTTTATTATATTTACATTATTATGTTATAAACATCTATTTTTTGTATAATTCATATACGAATAGGTACATAAGTTCCTTATACTCGAAATTCATAAACAAGGGGTAGGTGAACCAATTAGTGAATTAACGAACTTAAATAAATACTAATTTTTGAGGTTGTATTACAATGTTGAATGACTCAATATGATTTTTAGACGACTTGAGTAATTATTATCTAATGTGTTGGTCGCTTATTTTTAAATAATTTTGAATTGCGATGGTCACTTTGTTTTTCAAACAAGTATACATTACTTTGATTCTATGTGATGACTATTCATTTCCAAATGATCTCATATTATCATAATTGTTTTTTTTTTAATGATTTCATATATTGTTTTAATCTTATGTGATGATCGTTCATTTTCAAATGATCTTAGATTATAAGTCATTTTGTTTTGAAAATGACTTCACATTTCTTTTATTTGATGTGATGACTATTCATTTTTAAATTATCTCGGATTGTAATAATCATTTTATTTTATAAATGACTTCATATATTGCTTTAATTAGATGTGATGACCGTTGAATTTCATATTGTAATAATCATTTTATTTTTCAAACAACTTATTTTTCTATGATTTGATATGATGACCATTCATTTTCAAACTATCTTGCTTTTTAATAGTTGCTTGGTTTTTCAAATGACTTGTTTTCCTCTAGGAACTTTAATACCTCATCATTCAGGGTCGTGGTTTTGGCATGAACTCTTACTAGATAAGTACTAACTTTAAGGCTTTGTGCATAATGTTCTCTTGTAACTTTGGATCAACATTCACTCTTATGATTGTATGTTCCATTCTCAACGAGAAATTCCATCGCCATGTGGGATGTAGAAACAATGGCTCCAAGCTAATTAAGGGTTCTTCAACCAATCAAACCATTGTATGAAGTGCCAGCCTCCACCATAATGTACGTAAGTTTTTGATGATTTTCACTCATATCAAACGTCATAAGCAAATACATATATCCATTGGTATGTACTCATTCCCTTCCATATCGTAGTGTTAGGACTAAGTACAATTCGATAAGAGTTGAAGGGATGTCAAACTTTTGAAATGTTGACCAATAAAGAACATCCACTGAGCTTCCGTAGTCAATAAGGATCTTTCTAACTCGCCAATTGGTAGTGGTAGTAGTGACAACAGCCAAATCATATTGCATAGGATCGTTAATGCAGAAATCTTCATTTATGAAGGTACGTAATAGGAGGGAGAAAATAAAGTGACAATAAGTTTACTAATATATTATTTTGCTTAGTTACCGAGTTCGTCCATGTTAGTAGGAGGGTTGGTGTACAGCATATCTAGGACTTGCTTGGTTCAGACCCATTAAGAGTGAGTGCATGACCACTGTTGATGGAGATTGGAGATCTTAAGAGACACTTTAGTGAATCAAACCATGTATTGTCTAATGACTAATTATCCTCTTGCACGACATTATGTAGGACGTTGAGGTGGCAACCATAGGTTTGCAATTGAAAAAATGGGCCAAGAAGCTTACATAAAAGGTGACAAATGAATCTATTGGGTTTCTAGCAAAGAACAATATCATTCTAAGGTTGTTCTTGCAAAAGTGGTTGGAAAAAGGCTACTATGCACCCTATGATCTTCGGAAAAAGTTGGCTTGGGTAAGATATTCCTTAACGTGTGCTTCTAGGTTGGTTGATCCAATATACTTTTCATCACTTGACCACTTTCGTTTTTCAGGAAGTTAGGTCCTTGTGACATCGAGGTGTGAAATAGTGAAAACCCGTAATATTTTTTTCCATTGCCTCATTTAATCGAGGAGTTGGGACCACTTTAAAGGTGTGGTATTGATTATATGTATGCAACTCTCTTTGTAATGAAGGACCTTAAACATGAGTCAAAGGTCGTGTTATGTGGTTGGTCATAATTGATTATCATATTGTAATTGTGGTGTTCATGCTTCCATTGCTACCTTTTGGAAGCGAGTATCACAAAATGGACGTCTTCCATTATCAACAAGTTTTTCCATTAGCATTGGCTGAGACTTAGTGACTTGCTCAATGTGGTAAGCTTAGCCTTGCAAGTCTTGCTTAGATCGAAGGCTAGTGCGATCATGGTTAAGTGTGGTGAGTTGCTTATAGAGGACTTGCAACTCATTCTACCTGATGTTGATGCAACAATTTTTGTTTTTGAAGGAATGTCTCAATATGAACTTTAAGGGCTCCAATGGTGGATGGATCCATCTCAGGAAATATCAACAATGATGCAACAATTTTATCTTTAGTCAATATCATAACAAAATGTGGTCTCAGAATAGTTTCATAGGAGTAGAAGGTGGGTGCCAAACAAGTAAACAATACATTGAATGCAATAATGACCTTAACAATGTTATCTTTAAGGACTTAAGGTTAGAATATTGATGTCATTTGTAGAAGACATTCCAAATACAAATCTTCGTTCTCTAGGAAAATTGAAACCCTCATTCCTTTAAACCTCGACTGAGAGGCTTATTCTACTACACCTAATAGTCTCACATCATTTAGGAGTGAAAAACAATGACAATTTAAATGCACTTTTTTTTCTTGATCCTTTGAAACACATTTTAAAGACAAAAGCATGAATTTATTTAAATTGTCATTGATCTCAACTCTTAAATAATGTGCAACTATTAAATACACTAGAATAAAGATGTTAATAACTCAAATAATGTGAGTGAATATAAATAATAGGTGACACCATTTTTCACTGAAGTTTAAAATTTAAATATGTTCCATATCTATTCATTACAAGAATTTTGTTAATTAGTGACGAAATATTATTAGCATTAAACAAATCCTTCAACAAACTTAAATTTACCAACTGATCTTTTTGAAGGAAATATTGTCAGTATGAAATTCCTTTTTAAAATATTTCGGAAAGATCCATCAATATATTACAATTAGTATTACCGACAAATATTTTCATTTGTAACTTATTATACAATTACTAATGACAAAAGCTTTTAGTAATGTCATTCGATAAATTGCAATTCTTATTACTGACAAATATATCTATCAATACTTATTCATCACAATTATTAATGGGTAATTACCAACAAAATAATACATCTGTCGGTAAAGTTTACCAATGACCACTTTACCAATACATTTGTGTTTGTCAATAGTTCATTGATAAATACCATTTACTAATAAAATTTTGTTGTTACTAACAGATTATGTATGTCAGTAATATGTAATTTTCTTGTAGTTATATAATTTAAATTGGGTTAAATTATTAGATTATTGTTATATAAAATACTAAATAAATATAAGATATTCTATAAATGATAAAATTAATTAAAATTTTACATATTTCATTCATAAGTATTATATAACTAATGATGATAATATTTAGTATTAAATTTAAAAAATTTTGGAAATAATTACTACAAAATTATCATTTATTAAGTATACATAAAAAAACATAAACTATGTGATAATTTTAAAATATAATAAAAGCAACTGGTAAATTCCTGAAAGCTTCCTGCCAGTTATTCGAAATTTAAACACGAGTTGGAAATTTCCCATTCTTAATAAAATAAGTAATATATTAAAAAAGATACAACATCTATTATGTTAAAATAGTCGCAAATCAACTTTTTTAATGTTTTGAAATGTAATGTAAATAGTGTTGGTGCGTCATTCTCACACACATATATATATATATATATATATATATATATATATATATATATATATATAATATATATATGAAAC
>Ga0209589_1005662_pt1 | contig 21110 bp, 10 predicted proteins | sample CowpeawhiteBW_FD_187525 | JGI IMG/M metagenome (GOLD analysis project Ga0209589, IMG submission 187525) | Root nodule microbial communities of legume samples collected from California USA - Cow pea white BW (SPAdes) (version 2) | ecosystem: Host-associated > Plants > Roots > Nodule | place: USA... | reverse complement strand
ACTCTTCAACCAAAGAGAATACCTCAACCTCCCAACCTAAGGCACTGAATTACAATTGCAATTGGTGAGAACAAATTCTACCACAACCCAAAATGCTGGAATTACTTAGAATTCGAAAATCAGAATATGAGGGGGATACAAGTTGACTTACACGTAGGAAAGGAAGACTCAGCTTGGGGAAGTGGTTCTGATCTTGCTTCAGCCCTAAATTCTGCAACAGGGAAGAGGGTTAGATCTACTGCAGTAAATCTTTGGGTGAATTTGGTAGAGAGAAGGCAAAGAAAGAGTAAGGGAAGGAGAGGGTATTAAGGAGAGATAGTGGGTTTTGTTTTTGTGAAGTGGTGGCAGAGAGGGGTTCTCACATAATTATTAATGTATTCTGGCATTAGGATTGAATTTGCAATAGAAAAGAGAAAGCTGAAGTACAAAAACAAATAAATGAAGAAAATGAACATAAAAATAGAAACATGGAAACTAAAATGCTCTAAACAAATGTATATATATAGTTAAAGTACTTCATGCATGTTCTAGAATTTGAGAAATGTGTGGCGTTAAACCATCATTCAATAAAGATGTCACTCTTTCGAAATTATCATACTTTCGTTGCCTTAACCTTTCCAAGTCTTTTCACCTGATCGGTTAATGCGATCGATGTTCTTTTATTTTCGATATCTTACTAACCATTTTTGTTAAATCTTTTTGCAGTTCCAAAGCTTGTTACCAATCGAATGCTGCTACTGTTGAAGGGCAATCAACCCCAATCCTTGATGGTGCACCATCGAGGGTCGAAAAGAAAAAGAAAGCCCCTACCATTAATGAGGGAAAAAGAAGTAAGTTACTTCTTCTTTATTTTTTTTCCTTTCCTTTTTTATGTCCTCCAATTTTTGTCTAATACTTGCTCTTATTGTTTTGTTCAACTTAGAAAAAATTCACAAGGTTGGTATCTCTTCTTTATTTCTCAAGGATTTTGGTTCGATACTCATTTACTCTATTTTTGGTGAATCAAATCAACTTGAAGTGGATTCTTATTAATTAAACTAACAACAATTTCCTTTTTCGATCTAAATTAAAGTGTGTTGATTTACGAATCCACTATTAGGATAAATTTATATACAAATAACTTATGTTGTGGATCGGTTTAAAAAATATATTTAACTTACTGAATTCTCTTTTGATGTGAATTTCAATCAAAAGATTTATACATTTTTTTCCAATAATATTTTTTTTTTTAACTTTTTATATGAAGATGAAATGATATATGAAGACTAAATGGCATGTGAATTTATACATTGTTATCTTTTAAATGATTTTTTTATATTTAATTTTTTAATTTTTTAAATTAATTATTTTAAAACTAAAATAAATATTTTCAATAAAAAAATTATTTACAAAATATATAATAAAATTTTAAAAATTATTTATATTTAATTTTTAAATTAAAAAAATAACATACAAGTGCTAACATATATTTTCATTAGTACATTAAACATTTAAACATTCGTTTAAGTTCCCAGATGTTAAGAGTTTGATGAAGATTTAATTGAGATGCAGACTTATAAGATTTTAAGAGTTATATTACTTGAAATATTATCGGTCATATATTATAAAAATTGTAAAAATATAAAAAATATAAGATGTATGTTGCAAAGAACTTTTTTTTTTATTTTATTTTTATTATATATATATATATATATATATATATAAATGCAACAGAATATAAAGTAAAATGATTTTATTTAATTTTTTAAGAAAATAAAGTCAGATCTAAAAAAGTTTGGATTTTTGCGGAATAATAAGTGGAGACTTGAACAAATATTTTATATATATATATATATATATATATATATATATATATATATATATATATATATATATATATATATATAATTACATTTAAAACTTGAGACCGTTTAAGTGTTTATGGGTAAATTTTAGCAAAAATCGTTTTAGATATTTTAGAATCGGTATCACTGTAGATTAATATCTTTAATAGATCTATCCATCTAAATAAATAAAAATAAAAATTGTTATTTCTAACGGCAATAAATAAATAGATAAAGAAGAAACACCTAAAATAAATTAAATTAAAAAACCACGTCAATTTTTAAATTGATTATTATAATAAAAAATGAATGCAAAAATGTGTCATTTTACATAAGCAAAGTAAAGTCTTCTCTTTCCACATACCAAGAAAGATAATATAGTATATTATATATGATGATAATGGATGTTGTAATGTAACCGTCCCTCCCCTTTCCACATTTATAATAGCCACAATAATTTTACAATTAATTTGAAATAACATATGTAAAAGGTGTTTTCCACAATTATAATGGCCACAATAATTTTGCAATTAATTTAAAATAACCTATGTAAAAGGTGTTGGTACAATACTGATGGACTTTTTTCCTTGGATCTTCATGAAAACTTTTTTGGTCTTTTAATTTTTTTCCTTTTATTTTACTTCCAACATGATAAAAGTTGCAATTTAAAGTACTATTTTTTAACCCTTAGCCAACAAATAGTGACGTTTAACGAACCACATGCGAACAATCAAATCAGAACCGTTCAATGGAAAGTGAAAAGTGTTGTTTTTTTCTAATTTATTGCTCCACCTAAAATTAAGCCGAATGAATCGAAGGAGAAGGTAACCTAATCTACTTCCATTTGAACACCTCAATATTTTTAAATTTCAACACCTTTTATGATTGAGATGCACAACGCAATAGAAAATTAGAAATAATCGCAGATAGTTTAAATAAATTGCTAGCTTTCTGGTAAAGTAACGGATAAATAAAATAATAAGAAGAACAATAAACAATGGCTATTGGAATATACCTAACACAGAAGAAGAAGGAAAAAGAAATGTTCTTTGATAAGGATTAACAAATAAGCATCAAATAAAGATCAATTAATCTTTTAGCTGTAGTAAACCAGTGAAAAAAGAAATTACAGATAAAAGTAAGAACCTAATTATCTGATCTAATTGTTTCGTTATCAGGATCAACTTTAGACCACCTATTAATTCGGATACGGGCTATCATTACCTGCATGGGAACATAATGATTTCGTCAAGTTTTATATATAATTGAAACTCACACGAAAGTAAATATAATTAATTGAGGAAAAACTAGAGAAAAATAGATCAAATAATACCTGTTCATCCCAGTTAGTTCTGTAGGTTAATATAATTAGAACTATAGTTTGAATTAGTGTCCCAAACAACATTCCAATCCAAACACCCTACATAGAACAAAGGTTGTCCAATGGATAATATAGAAATCAAGTGAAATTTGAAAATGAGACAAAAAAATACTATAGAAGTTTTACCTTAACTTGCAAGTGGAAAACATTACCAAGTAATATTCCAAAAGGAATACCTATGATGTAATAACACCCTATGTTCACATATGCTACAGTGCTCTGCCACCCTGCTCCAATAGCAACCCCTGTTGAAATCAAAGAATTTCATATCTTTCAGACTTGTCCAATTCATAAACTAATTTACCGAGTCATGTAAAAACACAACAGGATTCAAAAATCTTGAATAAATTCTTCAAACCAAGATAACAAAAGTTATGAAGCATACCTGAGAGCACTGGTTGAACACTATTTAGTAACAAAGAAAATGCCAACAAAGGTGACAAATCCCCAACAGCAACAGCCACGTCTTCGCTTGTAGTAAATACATAGGCTACTTTTTCTCTTAAAAGTAAGAAAATTATAAACAAGATTAACCCAATTGAAAAGGATGTAAAAACAGTCACAAGTATAGAAAACTTTGCAGCTTTGGAGCTTCCTTTTCCGAGTTCGTTTGCCACGCGAACACTGTGAATGAAGAAAGATAAAGTTAACATTCCTAAGTAGGTGTGTGTATTCCTTTAATTTGTACTTAAGAAAGATAAGAATTTTCATTACTCATTACCTTGCCGCAGCCATGAAACCAAGTGATATCATCATTTCCCATCCATTGACATTGATGCTGTAAGAAAAATGAAATTTTTTACATCTTCAGTTTAATAATTTTGGAAAAAAATGTGCTTGCATTTCTCATCTTCAAAGAATGTAATGTGAGGCAATGTAAGAGGAACATACCATATAGATAGAGCATCAATTTGAATCTCTGCATTTTCCATGTTACCCGTTAACAGAACCAATATTGTGTTGTACCAGAGCTCAAGACTGTAAATTAGATAGTAGAAAAAGTTAGAAATACTGATATATCTATTTAAGAATGTTTACTTTTGGGATAAATCGCATAACAGGAATCTGGATAATCAAATATTTTCCTAGTACATTAATTAAGGAAAATCCAAATGAGTTCAAATGATTAGATGATAGAGAAGAAATCAGACCATAACATGGCACCAGCAGAAAGGGACATCTTGACAACAGGCCAGAGGTCTTTGAATGCGAGAAAGGAGAAACCTTTCCATGTATCAGAGCACCAACCACATGTGACAAATATGAGTTGACCAACGTTGGGAATCCAGTATGCCAAAATTGTCGAAATCATAGCACCAGGAATCCCGAGATTGAAATTCATAGTCAAAAGCCATGAGAGAGACACATGAATCACTATGGCAAAAGCTGCCAAGAATGCAATGATGACGTTCTTGCTTTGAGATTGCAGAAACATCTGGGTGGTGAAAGAGAAAATGAAAGAAAACATGATAGGAATTGCCCAGAGAGAAATGGTTCCTGCAACATGTGCTATGCTCTCATCTTGGCCTAAAAGGATCAAAATTGGGCTTGTGAATATGAACACGGGAACAAGAACAAGTGCAGTCAACAACAAAACTATCCATGATCTTTGAAGATACACTCCCATCATGCTATATTCTTTTGCCCCAAATGCTTGTCCACAAAGTGTTGACAATGCACTCGCCATTCCTAACTGCAATTTTCAGTTCACAGACACAAATAATTTTTGTGATATCCTATGAAATACCTTATCATCAAATAAGTGCAAAAATTTTTGAAGGAAGATGAAAATTTGTACATACCAGAACACCATTGGCAAAGCGAATGAGAACAGTGAAGACAAGGGCAAAAGCAGCAAGTTCCCTTGGGCCAATATGACCAACAAAAGCTTGACTTATGACATTGAGACCGAAGGTGGAGAACCTAGTGAATATGGCTGGTGCTGCCACTATCCACATCGACTTGCTCTCGTTCCACACCCTCTTCACCAACGATGAATCATCTTCTTTTTCTTCCTCTGAGGTTATTGCTCTGTTCAGCAACTTCTGCTTTAGATTCCCCTCCATTTTCCCAGTTTTTGGTGGGGGCTTCTATGATCAAAGAGAACAAGAGTTTGAGCGTATTTTTGTATACAAAAATCGAGAAAGAATTCCTGAGAGTCAGTGATAAAACACAGAACAGAAAAGAACTTTTGTTTATATCCACGAGGTAAGCCACGAGGAAGAAGAATTATTCTGTTGACTAAATATTTAAGTGTAAAAAGTAGTTCGGTAAGTGATCGTAATCACATAGTCAAGATTCAAAAATGTACACAATCATTAAGGAATATATATATATTTTTTGGGAAATGATGTTTAGACATATATTTTAAACTTACTTTTTGACTAGTTCACGTGTCAATATTTTTTTTATTTAATTTTTCTTTTTAAAATTGAAACACATGTGGAGAAAAGTGGAAAAAGGTTCACCAGAAAATCTAAAGTTTTCTCCTTTGGCAGAGAGAACTGCTACTTGAGAGAAGAGAGAAGCAATGTCTCGCGACTTCACCAAACAGAGAAGCAGGATGTGAGGTTTGGGTTCCCAGCAGCGATCGGTCGTGGTTCGTTTCAACTTTGTTCTTTGTTTCGCTCTCACAATCACCAACGATTCATTTAAGTTCAAATACCATAGGTGATTGAAATGTTTGTAGTTGGTTGTTTTGTAGGCGAATTGTAGGGTTTTCCCATTCCATTGTCGTTGTTGGTGTAGATATCGTTTAGAGTTTAGGTTTTTCTAAGTTGAAGATGACGACAACAGACTCATTCTTAAGGGAAAAAAGAAATGATAGTAGGAGTCACACACATGTGGGGATCTATGTGCAATTAAGTTGTGAGTTGCGTTGGGGTTTTTGAATAAATATTGGACAATTATGTAAGTGTGAGAAATCATGTTTAATGTACTTAATATGGACCACAAAATGACATTGCAGTCCTCATGAAGAACTAAAAAGTTTGTTAGACTCAATCTTAATGAAAAAAATATGACAACGGGAGTCACTAATATGTGGGGAGCCATGTGCAAATAAGTAGGGAGGTACGTTGAGGTTTTTGTACAAATACTAGACAATTATGCAAATATGACACAACAACTTCAATAAACCTAATGTCAACCACAAAAATCACATTGCAATCCCTATGAAGAACAGAAAGCTTTGTTGGACTCAGTCTTAACGAAAAAAAAAATATAACAGTAGGAGTCACACACATGTGGGGAACCATGTGCAAATAAGTGAGAAGTTACGTTGAGTTTTTTGTACAAATACTGGATAGTTATGTATTATGAAACAACATGTTCAATGTACCTAAAATGGACCACAAAAATGACATTGCAGTCTTCATGAAGAATAAAAGAGTCTGTTGGACCCAGTCTTAACGAAAAAAATATGACAGAGGGAATCATAAACATGTGGGGAACCATGTGCAAAGAAGTGGAGAATTGCGTTGGAATTTTAATACAAATACTAGACAATTATGTAAGTATGAGACGACATGTTCAATGTATATAATATAAACCAAAAAAATGACATTGCAGTCTTCATGAAGAAAAAAAAAAGAGTCTGTTGGACCCAGTCTTAATGAAAAAAAAATATGACAATAGAAGTCACACAAATATGGGGAACCATGTGCAAAAAAGTGGGGAGTTGCATTAGAGATTTTGTACAAATACTGGACAATTATGTAATTATGAGACAATATGTTCAATGTAGTTAATATGGATGACAAAAATGACATTGTAGTCTTCATGAAGAACAAAAAAATATGTTGGACCAGTCTTAACAAAATAAAATGACAGCAGCAGTGACACACATGTGGGGAACCATGTGCAAATAAGTGGAGAGTTACGTTAAGTTTTTTGTACAAATATTGGACAATTTTGTATTTATGAGACAACATGTTCAATGTACCTAATGTGGACCACAAAAATGACATTGCAGTCTTCATGAAGAACAAAAACGTTTGTTGGACCCAATCTTTACGATAAAAAATATGACAGAGGGAATCATAAACATGTAAGGAACCATGTGCAAAGAAGTGGAGTGTTGCGTTGTGATTTTAATACAAATACTAGACAATTTTGTAAGTATGAGACAACATGTTCAATGTATATAATATAAACCAAAAAAATGACATTGCAATCTTCATGAAGAAAAAAAAAAGAGTATGTTGGACCCAGTCTTAATGAAAAAAAAAATATGATAGTAGGAGTCACACAAATGTGGGAAGCCATGTGCAAAAAAGTAAGGAGTTGCATTGAAGATTTTTTACAAATACTGGACAATTATGTAATTATGAGATAATATGTTCAATGTAGTAAATATGGATGACAAAAGTGCAATTGTAGATCCCATGAAGAACAAAAAAATTTGTTGAACCCAATCTTAACAAAAAAAATGACAGTAAGAGTCACACATATGTGGGAAACCATGTGCAAATAAGTGGGGAGTTACGTTAAGTTTTTTGTACAAATACTGGACAGTTCTATATTTATGAGATAACATGTTCAATGTATCTAAGATTGGTTACAAAAATCACATTTTAATTCTTATGAAAAACAAAATAGTCCGTTCGACTCAATCTTAAGAGTCATGTTGTATGTATAAGTTAAAAATTTATACATGTTATGTTCTATACAATTAAGATAAACGACGTCCAATAATACATATCGAAGTGTGTTGCTGCAAATCTTTTATTACAATGTAAAAATGACATTTGATACTATTTTATACAAATCATATTGTTCAACAAATCTGAGAAATCAAACTCATTTACAATGCATTATGCATCCAAAAATATTGTGAACAACATTGTTTCATCCTATACATCTGTCATTTACAATTGCTCCAATTAATAAAATTCATCTAAACTTCCAATTACATGTTTTGTAACTTAAACGTCTTGTACCGTCATCCTCCTACATTACTATGCGCCTCTTCAAACTCTACGTCATCACGAATATCCAATGTTCCACAAATCATTTTATTGCCCAAGCCCTCTACCGTTGAAGTCCAATCCTAAAAAATCTGAATGCAAATAACAGATAACAAAGTATTCTTAACAAGAGAACTATATTTCAATAATGAACTTTGTATAATAGAAAATACGTAATTGAACATACAAACAAGACAAGGAAAATATATTTCAGACAACGTAATCCAACAATTTTGAATTACCTTTTCATTATGTTCACTCTTCTTAGCCATCACTTATACAAAATCTATCAACTACAAAAAAAAAACAAAAAAAATCAACAACAAACACAAGCAAATGACATTTGTAACACAAGCCCAAAACAACCAAACATTATACCCACTAACACAATCACAAAGGCGAAACCATTGCCCAACAATCAAAACATACATGCGTGAATGCCCTAAGAACTTCATGAGGACTGGAATGTCATTTTGTGGTCCATATTAGGTACATTGAACATGATGTCTCATACTTGCAGAACTGTCCAGTATTTGTACAAAAACTCCAACGCAACTCCCCACCTATTTGTATATAGATCCCCACATTGTGTAACTCCTATAATCATATTTTTTCCCGTTAAGAGTGGTTCTAGTGTCGTCATCTTCAACTCAGAAAAGACCTAAATCCTAAACGATATCTACACTAACAACAACGATAGAATGGGAAAACCCTACAACTCACCCACAAAACAACCAACCATAAACATTTCAATCACCTATGGTATTTGAACGAAAATGAATCGTTGGCGATTGTGAGAGTGAAACAAAGAACAAAGTCGAAATGAACCACCACCGATCGCTGTTAAGAACCCAAACCTCAGACCCTGCTTCTCTGTTCAGTGAAGTCACGAGGCATTGCTTCTCTCTTCTCTCAAGTCGTAGTTCTCTCTGCCAAAAGGAGAAAACTATGGGTTCTCTTTGCTGAACCTCTTTCCCCTCTTCTCCCACAAGTGTTTCAATTTTGAAAAGAAAAATAAAACAAACTTTTAAATAAAAAAATTGATTAACACGTCAACGATGTCAAAAGTAAGTTCAAAATATATGTCTAAATATCATTTTCATTTTTTTTCCCACAATCGACTCATTTTAGAAGTAAAATTTGAAAAATAATAATTTTTTTAATATTTTTTTAATTTATGTATAATTACTGATTTAGTACCCCAACTTTTTCGTTAAGTTCATATTGATACCCAAACTTTTGGTTTGTTCAATTTAGTACCCCAATTTTCTAAACAGATTCAATTTGGTCCTCTCCGTTAAGTTAGAGTTAACATCGTGTTTGTACAGGACACGTGTTAAGCCTAAAAAATTTTTATTTTTATTTTTAATTTTTTTAAAAAAAAAATTCAAAAAATTTAAAAACTGCCACGTGTCAGTTTATCATCGTGCCACGTGGCAGCTTGCAATCATGACACGTGGCAGTGATAATAGTTGTTTTCAATTTAGTACACCAATTTAAATTTTTTGTTCACTTTAGTACCCAAAATTTTTAAAATGATTTAATTTCGTCCTCTCAAATTTGAGACCAAATTAGTAAATAAACTTAATTACAACCTATATATACATCTTACAATAACTTTTTCTAATAAATACATCAAATCATTTCACCTAAATACTTAAATTATTTTATTTTTTACATTTTAACATTTGTAATTTTTTACACATGAAATTTTTTACACTTGTAAAATATAAAATAATTTGAATATTTTGGTGTAGTGATTTGATGTATAAATTCAAAACAATTATTTTAACATGTATATATAAGTTATAATTAAACTTAGTTACTAAATATATATCATTATTTGAAATGTACATTTTAAAACGTATAGTATAACGAATATACACATTAAAAGAAAAGCAAATTCTGAAACCTGCAATATAAATAGAGGGGACTAGAGAAAATAGAAGACATTTTATTGTATTTGACACTTAAGTTACATGATTTAATGCAGTATAAACAATAAAGTAATCCAAAGTCCTTAATGACTTTTCAATTTGCAGACTAATGCTGTATTCACCCGGAGGAGAGTGATCGAGAGAGAGCGAGTGGATGGGTTTGAATTGATTTAAGAGTGGAATTTGTGTTTTTTTAAGGGATTTAGAAGTGATGGTGAGTAAATTTAGAAGTAATTTTTGTGAAAGTTTGGAAAAGATTTGATTGATATGATAGATTAAAAAATATGATTTATTAGAAGTAATAATCAAATTACCATTTAGCCCTTAGTTAGATTAGTATTGTAAATTAATTTCTTAATTTTTTTAAACACAACAATAGGTCAACCACCACAGTTACAAGACGTCCTAAGCCTTTGAACCCGTGCAAGACCACCTCTTGAATCCCTTGCACTGTCGTGTTCGACCACCTCCTGCACAAAAAAAAAAATCAAACATCATGAAACCAAGCAGCCATGGCGGGAGGGAGGAAGATCGGATCTGAAAAGGACAAAAAACACGCCGTATCCGATCCACACCACACACTCGTATCCTATCCACGCAAATGGTATCCGATCCAGGCTGCCTGTATTCGATCCAGCCTCAGCACGTATCCGATCCAACTGAGCAAGTATCCGATCCAGCTGACCACGTATCCGATCCACTATCCAACGTTTCCGATCCACACCATGCATGGCACGTGAGAGAGATGGCAGGGGTAAATATGTAATACCCCAACCCATTCCCACCAAATCTTCACATATAACCCGCGATTAAAAATGTGATGGATTCCTCGCATACTCGCTATACCATCTGCGTACATACCCTTAAGCGAACATCATAGAAATTCTGATTTCTTTCCTTGCATTTCATCTCTCCTTAAAACGAACACAGCGTAAATGACAGTATAAGAATAATGCTCCTTAACTTTCACCCCTTCATCTTTTAATACTAACTCACAAATCCTTGTTTTCTAACTATAATTCTAACAATAATTAGGCCCACTTGGCGTATATGTTGAGAAAGAAAGCAATCCAGGCAGATCCAATGGCACCAGAATCAACACCTAAGGAATAAGCAACAAATCTACGTCAACAACCTTGTAATCATTAGCCAAACATCACATTTTATAAGAAAGTTTTAACAACATTTTAGATAAATTAGAAGAAAAAAGGAAGCCATTTTAGAGTTGAGAGATCTCAAATCCTAGAAGAAATAAAACAGAAAGGATGACAATATGTCCTCAGAGTTAAAGGTTATAAATCATACGAAGTTGCAGAATGACAATCATCATCATCATCATCTTCATTTGGTTTTGCAGATTTTGCTGTGTTTGACACATGATCAACATGTTGAGTATTAGGCTCCCTTCCTATGTGAAGAAAAGACCCAAAACTTAAGAAGTTCATGTCTCACTTAACCTAGTGGAAAGGAGATGCAAAATAAATAGAGAGGCAGAACAATAGAGTCAAAACGCACCGAAAACCCTAACACATAGAGGGAGAGGGAGAGGGAAATTCTGCTCACGTTTTTCACAGAGTTGCTCCCGTAAAATTGGTGCTGCGGATTCGTTCACCGTTGGATCGGGCTGAAATTTTTACAACAGGTTCGGAATGCATTGTTCTTCATTCTGACCGATCGGATCGTTGATACCAAGTCTGAGTTGGGAGATATTCATTCTTCTCTTGTTCTTCTCTATTTTGAAAACTTTGTTGTTTTGTTATTTGGTTGGGTGTTGGCACTAATTTGTGTTGTTGATTGAGACTCTTTGTACTCTTGTTGATCATAGTGGAGCTATTTCTTTGGTCTGGACGACTCGTGGTTTTTACCATTGATTTGAGGGGCTTTCTACATTAAAAATCTTGGTGTCTTTATTTGTGCCTTTGGCAATTTATTATTGCTGTTCTTTGATGGTTGCTCCTCATAGATTCTTGCAAGTTAGGGGAACTTATATCCGCTACATTCTCTGGTATATTGTTTGTGTTGTTGTTTTCCCCATCACAACAAGTACGCAATAGTGTAAAAACCATAACGTGATAATTTCATGATTCAATTCAGCAATCTTCTGAACATAAATTTCCAATACATTGTGTTACCTCAAACCGAATTATTGATAGCCACAATATAAACCTTGAGATTGAAACAAAAACGTATAAAAGGATTTAGTAAATCTTACGAGGTTGGTGGCTACTTACAATGATGCCTCAAAAATTTGGCTCTTTGTGGCTGGAGAAACTGTAGTAGTCCTCCCAAACTGTTAGACAGAACTAAAGTCATGAACATAGAAACCAGTGATAAGAGGCAATGAAGTTATGAAAAGAAATTCAATAAGGAATTAAAAATCTCTACTGCAGAGCGCTACAAACCAGGTAGGGGTGATCATGGATTGGATTTTTAATGATCCAATCCACATCCATTTTGGATCCAAATAATTGGATTAGATTTTCGATCCAAATCCATTTTTTTAAAAAAAAGTAGATTGGATTTTTTTAAAATCCAGATCCAAATATTTAGATCAAGTTTAAATCCAGATCTAAATATTTGGATCAAGTTCAAAATCCAAAATCCATTTTTCATAAAATAAATTCAAATTAAAATTTTTAAGACTTGTGTCCATAGGGCTGACACTATAGAATTTGGCAGATTTTTTGTCGGGGCCAACGAGGCCAAATTTCAACATGGGATGAACTTGGATGACTTCCGAGCGAATTTCGGTCGGGGACGACGTGACCAAATTTGGGCCAAGGTCGACTTGACAAAATTTCTTTCGGCGACTAAAGTAACCAATACTGGAATTATTAACATTAATCTATAAGCTATATATATACATTTGAAAAAGAATCTATTTTTTTATATAATTAAGAATGTCAATTGATTTATCATTTTCCAAACCTATAATTTTCCTTAAGATATTTAATTTTGAAAATAAATCAAATCCATCAATATCCAACAAATTATCATGTTTTAAAGATTTTTCAAGGCTTAAGTATTTTTCTTTCAAAAATATACAATCTAATGACTATAATTTGTTAACAGTGAATAAAAAACCAAACATATCTTCATATATTTTAAATTAATCAAATCTAATTTGAAGTATGGTAATTATTTTATCTACAATATACAAAAAGTAATCAATTCTAAATGATTCTTGAAGATATTTTGAATTTCATTCTCAATATTTTTATCAAATTGTTTCTTTCTATGTCTAATATGTTTTTCAACAAAATTTAAACTCTATATTCATTTAAGCAATTTCCTTGAAAAAATTCTATGCATTCTTAAATCCATTTACTCTGACTTTTCAAAGAATGAAAGAATGTCTTTTAATTCATTCATAAATATAAAATGAATGAGTTAAAACAATCAAATATGGTTTTGATTGTCAAGAAAGTAAACTCGATAATAGACTTGTGATATCTTGAAGTTTCAAGTCTCTTTCTTCTTCTGAAGTCTCAACTTTTTCACAAACCTACTGAGTTTATTTTCAAATTAATCATTAATAAAAATAATTAAAAACATATTGTTTCTCAAATCAATAGTAAGTCTTTTTTTCTTTTAAACTTGAATTATCTTTTTACAAAAGATTAAACTTTGAATTATGCTCAAATTAATCTATTATTTACCAAAAGACTAAATCGTAATCTAATTAATAGTTTTGTATAAAAAATTCAATTCCTAGTCAAGATCTTGAAACCCGTAAATCAAAAAGTACTAGAAAATAAAACTGGGCAAGAGAAACATCTTTCTAATTCTAATACAAATCTAAAAAAAGAATAAAAACAACAACCATACAAATAGAAAGAAAACATACTAACGAGAAATGAAAATGAAAAAAATGGTACACAAAAGAAATATGAGATTCAAAAAATGTATTAGCCAAAGGATAATGATATTTTGACCCACTTTTAATTCACCACTCCAATCACCCTTACATCATTGTCGCAAACGAGATCGTAGCGGGACAACGAAAATAAATAAAAGGGTACTAAAAAGTCGTCATTATAGTTTATTATGAAAAATTATAAAAAAGCCTTAAAAACAAAATAGTCTTTGAAACCAGGTTTAGGTTTGGGAGTTTGTTACGTGTAAAGGACGTATTAGCAACCCACAACGTCCGTCCTAAGACGATTCCTTTAATTAAGTATACAAAATAAAAGTAAAGTTCTAATATATTTGTTGTTCCCACAAAAATCAAATAAAATGCATATACAAAATAACAAAGATCAAGACAAAATTATTTTTACCCTTGAGCCGACCCTACTATGTTATACACGGTCAAGGTACTTATACGGTACATAGTCTAGTCGATATTAGGGATGTCAACGAGACGGGTAGGGTACGGGTAGTAGTTCCCTCGTACTCTACCCGCTGGATAAATATCCGTTTGTATCCGTCTCCATATCCATGCAGGTATCTACTATGTGGATACCCGCATATTTTTTTAATATCCACGGATACTCGTAAGTGTTTGAAAAAAAGTTTAAAATATTTAACAAGATATTTTAACTATAAATTCAAATAACACATGAAGTAGTTTTTATATAACATACAAAGTTTATTTTAAATTATAAGGTACTTTTTATTGTTTATTACGAAAAATATTTTATATAATTTTCACATACACCAGTACAAAATTTGCTTTCTGTACCTACATATTATATCTATTCAAATCCATCAGCTATAAAATTATAATGAGTTGTTTTATACATGTTGGACCCATAACAGGAATAGAAAGTAATCCAGTGACATTTTGTGATGTTGGAAATGAATTTCTATATACATACTAACATTTTTAGAATTTTATTTAAAAGTAAAATATAATTTTTAATTATAATTTAAGTACAAAAACTATATTTAATTTTTAATAAATTTTAACCTCCAAATAATATGATATTTCAAAATCTTCAACTATATGTTATCATATATAAAAAACCCTAGAAAAAAGAAATCAACCAAATCTAAATTTTGAAAGATTAAAACATTGACAAAGAAAGTCTTAATTAATAATTAGAGACAAAATATGTATGTGTAGATTTGCCTTTGCAAACTAAAAGTTGAACGTGTCTTTAAAACCTGACTTGCATTATTTATGGCTAACTAAGCTTTACCCATGGAGTTTATGATTACCTACATTTAAGGTAAAAGAAACACACTATTACAACCTAATACATAATATTTTTAATTTTATATTATAGTGTTACTTTTATTAATGGAAATTTCAACATTGATATTTTTTTAGCATTTACAGGAAATAACTAGAAAAGCAAATTACACCAAAAATGATGGTAGCATCATTAATGAGTGCATTAACACATGGCAATTACCACACTTTTGGGCAATACTTTTACTCCGTGGAAGCTTGGGAGAACTCCTCCGATTGAATGAAGTTGTCCTTAAATCTTATTACAATTAATCATTCCAACTTAAAAAAAAAACCAGTCACATGCCGTAGTTGATACAATTAATACAAAAATTAAGAGCATTTATTACTCAAAATAACTGACACATTTCTTGTGCTAAGTGTTATGATTTGAAATGACTTTGGCTAAGTATTACAAACTATTTATATATTGTTTGCGGTTGTGCTACTCGGTTCTAAATACTTTTTATTATTTTTCCTTTTTTTGCACCTAAAATATATTAAATTTAAAATTGAGGGTGCGGAGTATTCTTTTTAATTATGTTTTTAATCTTTTGAAATTTGTTTGGAAATTTCATCTCGGTTCTTGTACTCAAGAAACATATGAATGAAGTTCTTATAATTTAAGGACGTTAATTTTCTTTTTCTTACACATGGGTTTCATTTATAAAGACATGAAAGGAAAAGATGCGTTAAATTAGTCGGTGGATAAACATATATGAATAAGGATAACAACGAACGGATGGATCTCGTTATCCCATTTTTATTCTTAGTAGAAAAAAATTTATTTTTAGATTTTTTATTTTTATATCTAAAGTTAATGGGTATCAAATTTTTGTTTCATCTCCATCCTCATCGGATAATGAGTATATACTCGTATCCATATCCATAACTGTTTCAATATAAATTAATTAATTTATATAAAATAATAAAATATTACGGTAAAAGAAATATATTATTATTAAATATTTAATATTAAAAAAAGTTTAATATCAAATATTTAGAAATAAATGATAGGTTAAAATACATTTTTAGTCCCAATCTCGTCAAGTTTTGTCAAATTAGTCCTAATTTTATTTTTGTGCTCAAATAGATCCCAATTTTCGTTAACTTTGTTTAATTTAATCATTTTTTGCTAACACCATTTAAATTATTAACGGTCATGAACAATCACGGTCACATGTCACTTCTCGTTGTTTTCTTTTATTTTTTTTAATATTTTAAAATTTTTAAACTTTTTTCAAATGTGCACGTGTCAACCTAGTAGCGTGCCACATGTCAGAGTCAATGTTTTTATATTCAATTTGGTCCATATATTCGTTATTTTTGTTAAACTTAGTTCCAATTTTTTTTAACATGAACCAATTTTGCTCATCTCCAAATTAAAACCAAATTTAATTTTTATATTAAAATTCACATTTTTTATTAAATATATTAAAATTCACATCATAATAAATTTTATATAAAAATCAAATTTGGTCCCAATTTCAAGAGGAACAAAATTTTTCAATTTTAAATAAAATTAGGACTAAATTGAACAAAAATAACAAATATAAAGACTAAATTGAATATAAAATATTGTTTCTAACATGATACACGCTGCTGCTAGATTGACACATGAACATTAAAAAAACATAAAAGAAATATAATTTAAAAAATTAATAAAAAAACAAAGTGACACGTAGAGACATTATTTATTACTGTCAATGATTTAAATGGTGTTAGAAAAAAATAATCAAATTAAACAAAATTGATGAAAATTAGGACCTATTTGAGTACAAAAACAAAATTAGGACTGATTTGACAAAACTTAACAAAAATTGGGACCAAAAAGGTATTTTAACCTAAAATTATAATTATATACATCTCAAATTAGAATACCAAATAAATTTCATGAGAACCAAAATATTTATTAAATTTGGAAACATTAATGAAATCTAGCTGATAAAATTTAAAAATATTCAAATTGAAAATTATTTTAAATGTATATTTACTTCAATTTTTTAAATTATAATGAAATCTCTTTTTTATATACCAATAAAAGTTATATTACATCATTTGATCAAAATCATACAAAGAACAAAGATTAAACTAACAATAATAAAACTTTAACATAGATCTTTTACCTTTTGATCTTCGATATATGTTAGATAATGATAAAAAAAATTCATGTCGATTGCATTAAAATTATAATATAGTAAATAAAATTTATTTATAAAATTATAGTAATAAAATTGAACATATGATAATGAGTTTTTAGAAAATAAAAATAATTATATAAAAATAACAAAATAGTATTCTATAATAAAAACCAAATAAAAATATTAAAAAATTATCAAATGTGTGTCTTAAAAACAATTTGAGAGACCATTGAATGAAATCGTACAAAATAAAACAAATGTATAATTAAGAGTATAATAAGATGAATAATACCTTAAGAAAACTTTTCAAATATCAACTTAGTTGACGATTGATATATAAGAAAAATGATTTTAGTGAAATAAAAAAGTTCTTCAAATGAAACAAAAATTAATAATAATAATAGAATAAAGAAGATAAACTTTTTAAATTACCTTATACTATGAAACACTTAAATTGATAGTGTTAAATATTCTCATGTAAAAAGAAAATATACGATAAATAAAAATATTAAAAAAGAGTAAAAATATTCAAATGTGAAACATAAAAAATATTTAATTGACATACATCACTTGAACACAATTGCATAAAAGTTGAGATAAGACGAAAAATATATTGAAGATAAGAATGAACTTCATAACAAATCAAATAATAAGAAGAAACAAAAAATACAAAGTGTGTACGTGTCTGTCTGTATGTTTGTGTGTGTATATATATATATATATATATATATATATACACACACACACACAAACATGCTGAATTTAATAAAGGTTCATTGATCATGCATAAAACTACCCAAAACCAAAGGTGAATGTTCAAAAAAAAAACCACAAAGTTGTAGAAAACGACAATCTAGTTCGTTTCGTCTGGCAGGCCTTCATTGCCACCAAACGTTTCTAGGCAGAACACAGAAATTTAGTTAAAATAGCATGCATCATCTGACGGGCCTTCATTGCCGCCACGCAATTTCTGGAAAAATTCTAAAAACGCGAAAAAAATCCAGAAAATTGGCAGAACCAAAAGCTCACATGCAACTAGGGTTTTTTATCATCCTCATTCATGCCAAAAAGAGTTTTGGCAAAAAATGTCCTATTTATTAAAGTCAAACATTAATGACATCCACAAGATTCAAACCTAAGTCTCCTCATAATAATAAGCACTCTCAACCACTTAAGCTAGTATTATTCTCTATTTTCTTTTTCCACATTAATTAACTTAGAGATTTCGCCCTCATATTTATTAAATAAATATTTATTTATTTATTTAATTTTCCCATATCTTACATAAGATACAAACTTTTCCATCAAATAAGATGTCCAGACCACGAGTGAAATAATTATAAAAGTAATCTCCACGTAAAATTTTCCTCGATCGAAGATCAGAGACATAATGAATACCCATTTGATCCACCTATAGAGTTAAAATTAAGAATCAAACTTCCTGAATCTGAAAAACAGAATTGTACACCAGAATTGAAATTAGTTAGTGACTACTAACTAATATTTAAAATTGGGGGGAATATAAAAATTATGATGCCATATTGAATTTGTACCTGCCACTTAGTAATGTAGAAGACATTAGGGAGAAGGTGGTTTTGAATAGGAAAACCATCATTTAAAGAAATAATAAAGCTCGCAAGTTTTGGGCCTGATTATCTAGTACTTCTAGTCACCATCAAGTACCTACCATCAACATCCAAATTTACAATTTCAAACATTATAACTTTGATTGTTTAATGAGTGCGGCTGTAACTTAATTTCCTTAATGTTATCTACCATCAAATGCCACCCATCATTAAAACATTCAAACTTAATTTTTCACTATGCCTCTTTTCTATATTGATTATATATAGTATAAAAAATTTGGTGAACAAATTAATTATGTGGTTGTGTTTGTTCATAATAATTGATAAGAAGTAAGATTACTACCCGATGGATGAATGACACCATAAAATCTATTAAGAAACCAAAGCCACTAAAAAATTTAAAAGATCCACCAATGAAGAGTATCAAAAGTATTGTGCTGTGGACCCTGGCTCAGCAAAGTTTTTGTTTCTGATCATTTTTCTACGTTCTAACCTATCAAAATGAATTAAGAAATAAGTGATTTTTCCTGAAAATTCTTGTGAACAAGAAATAACATCATAATTCCAACAAATTTTACATGACGAGCTTGTGCACATCATAAACATAGCAATATTAACACTAAGATAACTAGAGCAATCCATTACCTAAGAACATATATACTTGTGCAAACATAGCAATGAATGAGTGTGCAAGTGTGAAATTTCTATTTGGATTGTTGTGTGCACACTATCGAAAATTAGGTTCCAACGTTCTCTTGTGTGACAAATTAGATAAAAGTTAGTCGTAGTACCATGAGTGTAGGTGAATCAGAAGTGAAATGTTTGAAAATCAATTGGAAGTGGAGGCTCATAAAAGTTGGGAACAAATATGATGGAGTGATAGAGTGACGGAATAGGGTGAACAATTCTGATGAGTGATGGACTGCCTACGACGGAGTGATAGAGAGGGTGTGATGGAGTGTCTGATTCGCTACTCAGGTTACGAAAGAGGCTACCACAGAGACTGAATCACGATTACCTACTGAGGCCACGACAGAGAGGTCGTGACGAAAAGGGCTACAACAGAGCTGAATCATAGAGCGGAGCTACTTTGGGGAAAAACTTAGGTTTTCGGGAGGGACAATATTTCGCGATTGATAAGGCTTAGCTTTTCTGATTTGGGAAGGAACTTGTGAATGCATTAAGGGGAAAATGTAAACTAATCTGTCGGGGTAATAAACCTCTTCAAAATAAATAAGCCCCCCTCTATTATCAACTCACAGAGAAACCATCATAATCATCCTATATCATATTTATCTGTTGAGGTTTTTTGTAAGCTCTGCAAAATGACCTCCACTAGTGTATCTCATTGCAGAGGATAACACTCTCCTCAGAATTCTTTCTTCCACCTTGGAAACCATGCCAAAGCTTCAGGTCTTTTTGCTTTTGTGTAACTAGATTTCCGGTTCGATCCTCACCTTCGTTTCTACAACATGCGAAGCGTGAATGTTAGGTTCCATCTTTCTTGCTGAGTGGGGAATGAGACAATGTTTTGGAAATTTTGGATGTTAAAGATAATCAAATTATTCATGTTTGGTTTCCCTCATGATTAATTTGTGGGAAGGCGTTGTTAAAGCTTTCACCAGTGCAAAGTGGACTTTCAACGTCACAAGTTACACGTCAAACATAGGAAAATTCAATGCTAAAAATGTGTGATGACATCTTTATAAATAGGTCGCTCAGTGAGACGTCAGACCTTCCTCCAACCAGTGGCGGATGTTTTAAGGAGCAGGGAGGGGCCATGGCCCTCCCTCCCAAATTTTTTTAATTTTTTTATATTATATATAATTTAGAAAATTTTAATATTTTTTAAAAAGTTTAAATTATATGTAGTTTATATTAAAAAAATATTATTTTTAAATTAAGTATTTTTTTAATTTTTTATCAAGTATAACATTTAATAATAATAAATGATAAAACATAAAATAAATATAATAAAAATTAAAAATATTTATTAAGATACTTTTTTTTTATTATTTTTTTGAGTTTTTTTACATATTATATTTATCTCTTATTCTCACATGTTTTTTTTTTCGCTTTTAAAAAAGAAGTTGGGTACA
>Ga0209589_1005661_pt1 | contig 21111 bp, 9 predicted proteins | sample CowpeawhiteBW_FD_187525 | JGI IMG/M metagenome (GOLD analysis project Ga0209589, IMG submission 187525) | Root nodule microbial communities of legume samples collected from California USA - Cow pea white BW (SPAdes) (version 2) | ecosystem: Host-associated > Plants > Roots > Nodule | place: USA... | reverse complement strand
TGAATACTCCATGTGTCCAGACTCTGCAGAGTCTGGAAACCGTTACAGGTGCAAGCCACCAAGAGCTCCAACGTCACTTACACAATCCGGATATAGAGTCTATAATTTATGATTGAATTACATGCTACAAATGCCATCTTTTATTGCAAAGTGTGTTGATATTTGTTTCTTTCAGTTAGCTTACCCTTCTTGTTGTGTCTGCTTTTTGCATATTACCCCTTTGCAATGATCACCTATGTTTGGTGGGAGCAGAGTTGAAACCTGATGGAGACGCTTCTTCTTGAGCAGAAGTTGGAGATTGGCGAGGAGTGCCACTATAGTTAGACTTTTACTGTATTATTTTGAGGTCTTGGGTGTAGTCTAGGATCCCCTTTTACCCACTCTTATCTGATGTATATGAGTTCTTAGATGTTTACGTGTGGAGGACTGTACTGGAGATGTTTATTCTACGCGTGTTTTGTTTGCTTCTACTATCTGCTATGTTTGACCATAATATAATGTTTTGTTTGATAGTATGAAAAACTATTAAATGAGATGTTACACGTGAGAATTAAATATGAAAAGGAAAAATATTTGAATATGTTGGAATAATTATTAAAATGATTTTAAACATTATATATGAGAAACTGAATTGGTTTCAATATTATTTTTTGTGCGTTTTCACATTATATTATCTATCTACATGCTGAGTAAACAAAAAAAAGAACGAAAGAAACTATGAAGAGGTTAACCAAACCATGTTGGGCGAATTACGCTACTGATTTGAGCATCATGTCTCCATCATTATTCTTGTTTGAATAGTAGGTAGTGTTAGTGTTAATTTGAGTGACCCAACCACATTTTCAACCTGAAAATAATGGTACCCCCAATCATGGAATTCGTATTTAGCTCTATCTGTCTGAGCTTGGGTTTTCTTGTAACTTCTTTGGCTTTCCTTTTTGTATGAATCATCCACATTGTATTCATATATTTGGCAATTTCAACTAAAAAAAACACATTAAATTTAATTTCATTCCTCTGTTTCCTATGGCAAAACCCAGTTGTGCTTAAGAGGCTTGACTAATAAGGATTATCGTTTAAGAAAATGGACGGAAATAGGTTATTGAAAAGTACAATCATAACACCAAAAATAGAAAGTCACAATGAAAGCTCAACTATTATAACTCTGGATATAAAATATTATAAAAAATAATAATAATTATACGATTCAAGAAATTAAATCAAGTGGTCACCTTCCAAGTATGAATTTTATTTAATAGTGATTTATGTGGCGTTATAATGTGTATAAATTTTAATTGGACAGTTTATTTAAGCAACCATGAATTTGCGGATGTTCCAAGTAAGATACCAAATAATTATAAAAGAAATCATCTCTGCTTATTTAAAATGTACAAAATTTACTTTGTGTCTTTTTTTGTATGATAATACTAATAAAAAAGGAGGCATATTTTTTTTTTCACATTTTTGAGTATATGGAAGTGAAAATGTTTATTATTAAGTTATCACAAGGTTATAGAAAAATATTTTAAATATATTTTACTTTTCAGAAGAAAAAAAATGCATATTTACACAGCTATAAGTCTATGAGTTTTCTTGGATTAGTTTGTCCATATCTTTAAAAAGAAGTATGAAGATATAATATTAAAGTGTAGTATAATGGTATAATGATAAGGAGAAAAAACAAATTAAGTGATGGATACTTTTTGGTTGAATTGAATGATATTATTAATCAAATTTAAATTGAAAAAAAAAAAGTTAAATTTAAACTTAACTTCTTCAACTTAAATTCAAATACATACTAAATAGTAAACTTTTCAAAATATGATAAAAAGATAAATTTAGTGCATCAATATGGAAGTGAAAAAACTAAGATATTTTTGAAGAAAAAACAAAGTGATGGTGGTCCAACCAAACAGGGCAGTGACATAACCCGGAGATGGAAAAGTTGCTCTTTTATAAAAGTGTAATAAATTATTTTTAATTCTATTATAATTTTTATTTTATTTAAAATTTAGATATATTTTTAAAATACTAAAAGTTAACCAAATACATAAAAGTAATCCCGATTATAATAGTGTTAGGAGGGTGATTCAACCACATAAGGTTCCTAATTATGAGATAAAATAATTGGATAATAACTCTGCATTAACGTTACATAGAAATTAAACTAGAAATAGAAGATAATTTAAGTGATGATAATACCATACATACATATTGATGTTTTCAGTGCATTTTGACGCGTGGCGTCTCTTTAAGAAAGCTTCCCTTGACTAAACGGCAATTCAGTGATGTCGTTGCAATCCAATTCAATGTTGCGTTGTCTTGTCATAGTTCTTGCCAAACGCTTCCAAACCAACGTTACATTATACCATGTTTGTTTGAGTTGAAAGCAGCATCTCCGTTGATTGTACGTTAGATAGAACCCGTAACGTTTTTCTTTGTGCGCATTCTACCTCGATTTTATTCTCACCATTTTCTATTATTTCTCATTTTCAAAAATGTTAATCATTCAAAAATAATATTTATGTATCCTGAAATTAGAATTTAAATTAAGTTGAAGAAACTTAATAATATTTGATGAATTTAAGCAAGCACTTAGAGAAACACAAGAAACAATGAACCCAGACCATTATAACAATTGGAATAGGCGGTGAAACCGAGGTTCAACCATGATTTAGGATTAAACCAAAGCTGGGAAACTCGTGTCCTAACTAATCATGGTTAAGAAAACGGTGAACAAACGGTGTGAGGTATTCGGGAAATGGAAGTATGTGGGACAGGCCTTTGACACATGCCACGTGGTGAAACCAGCGATCGCCAGGCTTCGTGAACTTTCCTCTGAATCAGCCACGTGGACTCCGCAAATCGCTACTGGTGGATTATATTACCCCGTCCCTAGCAACCATTGGCTCAACGGGACCACATTTCTATTTTTTTTTCCAACCGTGTAAAGCTTATTCTTTAAATTCAATTTTCTACATTTTTTCTCCGTAAAAATAAGATTATCTACAACTTGTTATCACTTATACGAATAATAATATCAATTTTTTAATTTCACAATTTTTTTGCAGAGTATGAGATTGGATATGATATGTTGGAGGATGCCATTGAAATTTGCTTGTTCGTCAACTCTTTTTTTTATGGACAAACAGACCATGTGCAGACGTGGGAATTCTGAGAATGAAAAGGTTGAAATGCATTTTTGAAAATTTAAATGTCTGCAAAAGTAATTAATTGTGTGTATAAGTATAATTTTTTATTAATGATTAAAAGAAATAACATGATTATATAATTATTAATATAGAGTTAAAAGAGTAATAAGGTTTATTCAAATATTTAACTATGATAATTTTAATTCACTAGTGATTTGTAGTGTTGTATTATAGGTGACGAATTTGCTTCGATGTGTGTTGTGTTATTTTTCTATGTTCATCTCATATTTTTCATTACTGATAATCTATCATTCATTTATATTTAATTTATATTTAGCTGGATTCAAAATAACTTAGACTAGAACATCAAGTAAAGTTTTGTTGAGTCTAACTTAGATCAAATTTAGGTTGAGTTAGATCAACGTGAGATTGAGATAAATCAAATTAAATTCGACGAAATTACGTTGAACTCGTGGTTGGTTAAAACATCAAGTCTGGTCAGGATTATATCAAACTAAATTAAAACAATCTCACATGAAGATGAACTTGTTTTATTAAAACTAAAGTGAAATTGAATCGGTTAAAAGTAATATTAATTCGAATTACAAGTATTTAAAATATAAAGTTGAGAATATAAAAGATTCTAAATTCTTGTAATTTTTTTTCAAAGCGTAAATAATTCAATTACTCTAATAAAATTATAAAATTTTAACTTTTTCAAAATTTATTATAAAAAACACATTTTATCATATAACATTTAAATTCTCTAGAAAAAAAAATTATGATATCCATATACATATTTATATTATACTGAATATAAAGTTAAGCATCCCCGGGTAATGGATTTGATGATAAGAGATTCGCATCCCATGCCATGGACATAGGTAATTCCATTCCTTTGTATATTCTCTCAGATCCAATATATGCTATTCAACATGATACCACTAAATCACAAAGCACAGATAAAAGTCCCTTCATCATCATGAAAAATACCCCTCCAACATGAAGATTTTACGTGTACCCATTTAGCCGATATATGGAAGCTTTTGTATTATTGAACACATGTACCAAATTTAAATAATAGTTTTTTTTTCATTTATATTCAAAATTAAAAGACGGTATATTGATAGATATTTTTTTATATAAAAATTAATGACTTTTTTTATTTGCAGATATTTTATTTTTGGATTTAATTGATAATTTATTTGTTTACACTTAAAACTAAATAAAATTATTATTAATACATATTTTACTCACCTAATTGAGCTTACATCAAATTCAAGGACTGTCAATAGACAAACATCTTCCTTATCTTATGGATAATCTTCTTGTTAAGACTATTAAAGAAAATATAATATTCTTTACATTTTGAAATATTCGTAAGAATTTTTCCATATTCAAGTAAATTTTTATTAACTATTGAATATAATTGCAAAATGAATGAGTTATTAAAAAAAAATCTGATTTCAATTAATATTTTTAAGAGCATTCAAATCAATATAATACTCAAGAGATTTAACCAATTAAGGAATAAAAAACAAAATTATAAATATATAATTTCTTAAATTTAAACATGGTATTCAGAGAAATAACATAATTAAAACTAGAAGACACAGGTAAAAAAAACCAAATATTGAATATTTTAGATCGTGAGTTTGTTGCTGCTATCCTGTCCGAAGATTTAAAAATATATTAATATTCGTATATTAATTTTTTTAATATATTTAAAACATTAAAATTAGTATCCATACAAATATTTTGAAAACATGACAGATAAATAATATAAAAAAATGACATAGAAAAACTCAACAGATAATCTAAATTAATATTTCTGAATTAAAAACATCCTAAACTCATAATTAAAATAAAAATAATTCTTTGTATTATAGTTTGAGATATTTATTCTCTTCTAACTTAGATGTTGTTTTTAAGTTTTAGAAAATAATTTTCTTATCGTAAGTTCTTATTTCTGCAATCATTTTCAAGTTTAAACTTTAATTCAAAAATAGCTTAAGAAAAAGAGAAAAAACTAAACCATACATATATTAAATAATATGGTGGCTGAACTCTGATGGCATTCAATAAGATAAAGTACTATACAATCAAATTAAAATATTTTTTCATGATAGGGAATTAGTTTTTATTAAAAGTCTACTCTGACTTGTAAGAAAAAATTCGCCTTTCATTTTTTCTATTTCATCCAAATAAAAAGAAATTGACTACCACCTCCTGTCATTATTATACTATAATTTAAAATTTTAAACAAATCGTGAAATTTAGAAACAAAAGTAATGAGAAAACGATGACGTCAGAGTGGTCCTACCAAACCCAAGCCCTGCGGTTTGATGAGCAGAGGTTAGAAGTTAACGGCAGAGACAGTAAAGTAACGGTCGGTTAAATGGAGCCCAGAGTTTGCATTCCACATTCCTCCTAATACCGAAACGGCGGGTCCCACCCTTCTCCCTTCGCTTCCCTTCCCTTCTTCTCTTCCCTGCTCCACTCTATAAGTACACCACCACACACTTTCACCCTGCGCCCTTTTCCTCATCTCAATCTTCTTATTCTCTCTCAAAATGGAGCACTTCAACAACGACGATCTTGAGTACGTCGGCGACCACTACTACGACGACGTTTCTGATTTCCATGGCCACACCTCCGGCGACATTCTTCCTCAGCAACCCTCCCATGCCGACTCCCACGACTCTGACTTTGACTTTGACGACGAAGATCTCCTAACCGTATGCCTTCTTCGCTATTGCTTCTTTCTCTTTCTTTCCTTTTGTTTCAGTCATTAACGTTCTCTTTTGCGAAAACAGAGTAATGCAAAGACTGATACCACCGCTTCTGAAGCCAGAAACGGGAAGGACATCCAGGGAATCCCCTGGGAGAGGCTCAATTATAGCAGAGACAAGTACCGCGAGACTCGATTGAAGCAGTATAAGAATTACGAGAGCCTCTCCCGTTCACGCAACCACCTTCATAAGGTTTTTCTCTCTTGTTTTTGGATCCTAATAGTACTAAGTAAATAATAAATTAATATCATTTGGTACCGTTTTTCTTAATTTTATTTATTTTTTTTCTGCAGGAGTGCTTGAACGTGCAGAAGGGGAAGACCTTCTATGACTTCTTCTTCAATACCAGGCTCGTCAAATCCACAATTGTGCATTTTCAGGTAGAGACTTTGTTCATCGCCGCTTATTATGTAGATTCCAGAAATTGGAGGGTACAGGGGTCTCATTTAGTTGCGATGTGCCTTTTTCACTGTTACATGTTGGCTTTAAACGTTTATCACTGTAATTATAATTAAATAACTTGAAGTTATAAACATGCGTTCATTGATGTTACATGAAGTCTTTGTTATACTTTTTGTAATAATTTTTAATCTTGTTTTCATGGACTACTGTTATCAGATAAAATGGGTTATTTGCTTTAATGCGTGCAGGTTTTCTGTACTGTTGTTCGCCTCAGCCATACCTGGCTGAGAGTTATCTGACTGAAAAGTTTTGCTGTGCATAATTTTTGTATTCTAGTTTTGCAGGGTATGTAATTTGTATTGTTCTTCTACACACAGATTTAATTAAAGGCGACTTCCCTCTATTTAAGGATTTAAATAGGATCTCTTTGGTATTTTACATGTATAAATTCTCATCCAAATTTAAGCTTTGTATATTTTTAAGATTAACATATGTAAACCTTTTTTCTCTTGAACATAATATATTATATCATTAATTAATTTGTCTGGGAAAATTTTATGCTGTTCCCGGATTTCTTTATAAAAGGAATTGAATCTTCTTTTAGAAGATTTTTCTGATAAAGATGTTTCAGCAGTTTTCTTATCATTTGCCTTACTTGAAGGCTTTTTAACCCAGAATTTTATTCACGGATCCTCATGCTTTTCTCCCCGTCCGTTTACAGTCTGTTTGTTTATTGAACTTTCATTGATATGAAATCAAAGGAGTCAGTTTTCAAGAGAATATGTTCGATAGATGCCAGAATTTTTTTTCTTCAGACAAGACGGTTTCATTATAATTTATGGGTATGGATGCATAAGGCCATGCTATGACTTGACATGCTCAAGAGTTTGGTGATTTCCTGTAAACAGATTTTGTTCCATGTGTGTTAATATGCTTATAAACAGATTCTGTTCCATGTGTAATATGCGTACTTGCAAAATAGTGATGGAGCACAAACAGCACCTACCCACATCCACATGCGACACTTTGGATTAGAGAGCAGATCTTTATCGACTTTTTCCACATTTTTTTTTCCCAAAACTAACATAATGATTTTGTGTTGTATTACACCAATATTGTTTCTAAGTGGAACTAGCAGAGTCTTCCACTATTAAAGTTAGTCTACCTTTATTTATTTTTCGTCGAGCCAAATATGTAAATGGTTGATGTGCTTTCTTGTTGGGCTCCCGGAGGAGACAGCTTACACGGTTGACAGATTGTCTTGTATATGCTCTTTTTACTTTTAACCGTGCATTTATCTTTCTTATCTACTACTGGAGTGACTTAAGACTATAACAGTAGTAAGTTTTGTACTTATACGGTTGAAAAATAATCTGTACTGAATTCTGCAGCTTGAATAATCTTGAATAATTCAATGTTTGTTTCCCATTACTGTTTGCTAATTTTTATGTATGGTCAGTCCCTTACACTTATGCAAGCATTCTTCTCTATAATTGATATCTATTTGTGAAAATAGTAGCTGTAGCTCTATTTTTTTTTTCCTGCAATTTAATCTATTACTTAACATGTTTTTGCATTTGGGCCCTCTATTTATCTCTTTATGTCAGCTTTTAAAGCAGGTGGAAAGTGAGCAGCGTGGCAGGACATTATAATATGGTATGATAGGAAAATATCTGACCAGATCTGAGAGGGCTCTAACAATATCTATTATTAGTTAGTGTTGATCTTTTCCTTGTCAAGAGAGGCTTTTACCTCTTGATCCTTCATTCTTAGTTGTGTATTTCTACATTCTTATTGTCTATAGAATAGTAATAATTTAATTACTGTTTATTGTACGTTTAGTCCTTTTCGTACCTTAGATAGTCTGTTACCTGACTAATGATGTAAATGTTAGTAATAATTCATTCTGTATAGAACTGTGCTAGTTTGATAAATTCTATTGTATTTTAGAAAAATTGTACTCCGCATCATAGAGTCATGAAGCACTTTATTATTTGTTTGGAACTCACATGATCATGAACTGTGCATGTGTCAGTGATTGTTGATTTCTACGAAATTACACAATCACTACGGTGTTTACACATGAATAGAACGATAACCTTTTTTTTTCTCTACCTGTCTTGTTCTCCCTCCAGGAATCAGAGTCATCCATTGTAGTTCGGCCACTGGCATGCATCATGTCCATATTTAACACCAATTACTTGATTTCTGCCTCTTTTGTAATAACGGAAATAGCAAAGATGTATAGCTTTTTCTACTTTCTACAATTCTGAGCCTAAGTCCAACGTCACGTGACATACACATACTCTGAACCAATTAGAAGACACAGTATACTAAAACAGCAGCTTAATTCCACAACACTTCGATATCGTATACCCTACTATTCTGTGTTCTAATAATTAGATTAATTGTTAATTGATAGAAATATTTGTAATTAAATCGTCATGCTCAATTCTAGAACTTGGTGCTTAGAGGGATATTGGTGGCTTGTTTAGGATATTATATTTTCTCTTACTTTTTACCTGTGGGGTATTGATATTGATGTCATCAATATATTTGTTGTCTGTGCAGCTGAGGAACTTGTTGTGGGCAACTTCGAAGCATGATGTATACCTTATGCAAAACTACTCAGTGATGCACTGGTCCGCAGTATTACGAAGGGCTAAAGAAGTGCTTAACGTAGCCAAACCAATTGTTCCAAGTCTGGTACGTGGCCACTTAGTTAATCATATTTGTTTCTGTTGTACCCAATGCAATGGATATTAGTGTGTTTTTGTTCATATGTAGAAGCGTCCTGGATTTTTAGCTCAGCCAGTCTCTAGAGTGCAAATAAGCACCATGACTGTTAAGGAAAATCTGATGGTGGCAGGTGGTTTCCATGGTGAGCTTATATGCAAGGTATGGTTTTCATTATTTGTTTCAACTCAATCTAATAATTAACCGAATGAAGCCCCCTTTTAATGCGTGTGAATTATTTGTGGACCAGAATTTGAAGAAGCCTGGAGTTCTATTTTGTGGTAAAATAACTACAGATGATAATGCCATAACCAATGCTGTGGACGTTTACCGCAATCCAGCGTAAGCAGCTAAATGCAGACACTTCTGTTTAAGATTTTTGTTTTGGTTGAGTTCACAACTTAACCTTCATTTTGCAGTGGGTCGTTGAGGGTCATGACAGCAAATAATGATTCCCAAGTTCGGGTTTTTGATGCAGAGAATTTTGCTTCTCTTGGTTGTTTCAACTATGATTGGTCTGTTAATGTGAGTATCATCAACTGATATTCCTTTTACTATTTTTGAAGACGACAGCGGTTATCTTTACACATTGGCCATTGCAGAATATTTCGGCTAGCCCGGATGGGAAGTTGTTAGCTGTACTTGGGGACAGTACAGAGTGCTTGATAGCTGATGCTAACACTGGAAAGGTACTTCAATTTGCAATTGTTTTTAAGGTTTTATTTTCCTTAATCTCTTGCGATTCCTGATTATATATATTATGGTATCGCTCAGATTACTGGAAGCTTAAAAGGTCACTTGGACTACTCTTTTGCATCGGCGTGGCATCCAGATGGACGGATATTAGCTACTGGGAACCAGGACACAACTTGCAGGTTGTGGGACATAAGAAATCTTTCACAGTCTATGGCTGTGTTAAAGGGAAGAATGGGTGCAATAAGAGCCTTAAGATTCACCTCTGATGGACGGTTTTTGGCCATGGCTGAGCCTGCAGACTTCGTCCATGTTTTTGACTCTCATTCTGGTTATGTAGAAGGTCAAGAGATAGATCTATTTGGCGAGATTGCTGGTATATCCTTTAGCCCAGACACAGAGGCTCTATTTGTGGGCATTGCTGACAGAACCTATGGTAGCTTGTTAGAGTTCGTCAGAAAACGTTACAATTATTACCTGGACTCCTTTTTTTAGTGGAGTGCTGTGCCTTAACGCATGTACAGCGATCTGCATATAACACCATAGAATTTCTAAAATAGGTTTATCTTCCCAGGGTTTTCTTGTTCTTTTTAATTAGTGGAGAGGCAAGATGTAAATTTTGGCTCCAGGAAACTATTTTTTGTGATTTTTTTTAGTGTTCAAGCAGCTGATTACATTTTGCCTCGGAGAATGTCCTTGCTTGCTATTGTATATTAAAAACAATAAGCAACATACTTAAACTTATGTTTCCCAAGTCTAGCCTCAACGTTTACATTAAATTTTAAATGAGTATAATGATGAACACGTTTATTATTAGTTTTTATAGTTTATTTACACACTTTAATTGTTGACATGTAATTATGAGTATTTTCCTTTATAAAATAGTTTTAATTGGCTGTGTATAGATGCTTATTAGCTATTTATATATACTTTTTCGTCTAAATTATATTTACGCATCGATTTCTATATTATTTTCAATATTAATGATGACGTGATAAGATGTGTTTAAGACTAGTTTTTTGTATTTTCGTTAATTAATTCAAATAAAATAAAATTATAAGCATTTTATGATAAATATACATATTTATTTGAAATCTATATTATGATATAGATTAGAGTTTAAAAGAAATTCTGTAATAGAGAAATGAGTCTTACTATATTAGTCCATTTAAAATATTCAACAATTAAATGGAATTAATTTCACAAATTATAACTATGAGTTGTACTAAGCAGTGTAAAAAGATAAATAGAAGTATTAATAGATCCATTAATTACTATTAGAAATATAATTAAAATAAAGAGTTTAAATAGAAACAAACTAGAAATGCAATTAATAGAAATATAAGACTAATTTTTTTTATAATAATATATATTGTTGTAGTTGAGTATAAGAAAAAAGTAATAAATTATATTAATGTAAAAATAATTAATTTAATAATATTTTAAATAATTTTTAAGCCAGCGTAAGTATATCTAAAATATGAAATGAAATATTAATCATTTTAATGTAATATGTACATACTATTGGTAACATATTTTTCCTTCAATTCTTCCTAAATACATCTTTAAAGTCTTTATAAGTATGTTAGTTTTTTTTATTTTTAGTGTTTATTTTATTAAAGCCTCCTTAAATAACATCTTAAACTTTTAATAACTATGTATATAGAGAAACTGAACTGGGTTGTGCCATCTGTCACTGGGCAGTTGCATACTGCCATGTCCCCAACCATCAAACCAACTTGTCGATCAACCTCCGACGATGCAGTGTGTGACATACATTTCTTCTTCTCATGCTAATTATGCCTTACAACTTTATTTAAGTATTCAGAGATTAATATCAATTTGACTCAACCCGCGGAAAATTAAACAGACTTGAATTCATTCAAAAGCGTGTAAAAATACACAATTTTCCTTGGCAGGTGGTAGACAGAGAAGGAACAACCAAATGAGGATACAACTGTAACTTAACTTTCTTTTAAAAAATGTATATTTTCTATGTTACATATTGGTTAAACTAAATTAACTATGGACTGTTCTAACCTAAGGCCAATGAAGACGAGTTTGGTGTCCAAATATTAAAAAGGAGAATGATTATTTTAGTACCGTCCAAAACAAACCAAGATTTGACATTCATTCCATAACTTTGAGTCACTCGCTAACAGAGGTCCCACTCTCTCACCAATTAAGTCATGCAAGAAACCTCCCTCCATTTTTAATATTTTTACTTCTTCGCTTTTACTTTTCATTATTCCCATATTAAATTGGATTATGTTATACCAACCATTTTGGTTTACTGCAAACTCTGTGTTTTAATAATTAAATTGATGAATGAAGGGAAGATGGCGTTTTCTGACGGTGCCCCCACAGAAAGCTTTGCTTGCGTATGCGCAAAATAGTTCCCAATTTTAATTTTTAATGTCGACACTGAAGTCTACATCATCGTTATTAATACAACCTCCTTAATGTTCTTGCGGGAGCAATGTGTCAGAATTTGAGCATGCCCAACTACTTGGGTGTGCTTTGTTAATTAAAGATTTGAATGCGTTGAACGTTCTAAAATTCACGACTTCTTCAGTTGAATCTTTCTGCAACCGACTTAAGAACAAGTGATGATCGATAATTTGGTAGACCAGAGAGAGAAGGTGGCAAAATCTTCAACGTTAGGAATTTTTGCAAACATTTGGTGTTCAGAATACACGTTCCTTCCATTCCTTCAACAATGCCATGGGACTGGGAACCTCTGAATCTCGACAAATGGAAAGGACTCGCTAGACTCGTATTCCTTTTTTCGCAACGTTAACATTTTTTTTTGTCATTTTAAAATTTAATTCTACTATGCTAATGTCATTTTATCGCGTTTTCTTATGTTTTTGAACAATTGATTATTTTTTTTACATATTTTTAGAATTACTTCAATCTAGTTTTTTCGTCAACCTTCTTATAATTAAAATTTGTATATTCTAAAAAAAGTTATACATATATATATATATATATATATATATATATATATATATATATATATATATATATATATATATTCCAAGCGTCTGTGATGAATTTGACATATTTTAAATAATGAAAACTAACATTTTTAGCACGGAAGAAAATTTTAAGATGTCTTAAAAATTTTACATATTTCAAGGGTTTTTTTAACACTCAGATTTTTTTTTTCAATTTGAGAAAAAAAATAATGTTTTAATTAGTGCGTTTATATTAGTGGAACTAATTCAAATACTTTAACAAATATAATTAATAAAAGGTATTTTCTTTGATTTTATGTTTTTAAGCGAGGTTAATAATTAAAATAAGAATTTAAAATACATAAAATTACTGTACACGAGAATTAAAATAATAGCATTTGTTAATATTAACTCGAAATGGATGAGAAAAATTCACATCCAAATTTTGCAAATCTTGTAATGTTGTTATTGTTCTATTTAAGGCTGAGTTCTTTTGGGGAGATGTAATGTTCACAAGGAATGGGGAGAGATGATTAGGAGGTGAGTATCATATTCTTTTGGAGGTGATACAAGGTCATGGGAGAAGATGATTAAAGGGATTGACTAAAAATTCATTCTCACTATCTATAGTGAGATGAGAGGGTGACACAACTGGATTTACTAAATTATCCTTCATTATTTAATTTTTATTACATGTGATTTAACTGTTAAAATCAATACACGTGATTTTAGTTCACTTTCTTAATTCTATGTTAACGATGGTAATAATTTATTATGGTTATAATAAAAAGTTATTACTTCTAAAATTACTATTAAAAAGAAAAAAAGAAGTTTCTAGGTAAATTAATTATTTTCCACCTTATATATTAAATTTATTTTTAAACAAAATATATTATATCATTCATTTTTTATAAATATTTTTTTTTATATTTTCAATCACTCAATAAAATTTATAAAATAATTTTAAATTATTTATATATAATTTTATATTACCTATAACAATAGGGACATTTTGGTAATCTAATTTTTTTCTATTAAAAGTTTTTTTTAATATATCACATCAGTCAATTCAATCACAAACTTTTACAAAATTCACTTTCTAATTCACTCTAGAATCACCTCTGAAAAATAAAAAAACTATTTGGATTACTTGTTTTATAGAAATATCGACTTCAGTCCAAATAAAACATTAATTTAAAATTGAATATAAACAAATTTGGGGCAAAGATTAAAACATTGTCTTTTTCCCCTCATCTTGCTATGTATTGATCCAGTTGTCTTCTTATGTTCTTGTCCTTTGTCTCAATTGATACATTTGCATATATTTGTGTCTTTCTATTTGTTTGAGTTTGACTAGCACTATCTAGGTTGCACATCAAAATTAAAGATTAGTAACAACAAATTCTACTCCACTAGGCATTATATATACAAAAAGTAAACCAAACCAATTCAAAATTTGTTCAAGATACATCTTTAATATTTATTCCTTGTTAACCATGTACTTGAGTTTCAGAAGAAATGAGCAAAAGACATAGAATAATATATGGAATGTCATAAGAAAATACAGTTCTCTCACAAAGAAAATCCCATAGTACTTTTGTTTAAGTGTTTGACAAGAAAAAATCAACCCAACATTCACTTTTGTATGGTTATAATGCATGTCTTTGGATAAATCCACTGGTCAAAAAATAAGAAGTTTTATCTTTTAGATTTTTATAATCTATGCAAAGGTTTTCATTCGAGCAATTTCAAATATTTTTTCACATAAATTATGACACTCATAGAAAACATATTATTTTTATGTTCTTATACTAGACACTTTATAGTTGAAAAACAAGTGTTGGGTAGTTTTATTGTACTTTACAAAGCACACAAGTTTTACATGATATTTAATTCCATATTTATATGTTCTCTTTGGTTGCAATTCTATTCAAGTTCATTCATATGAAGTGTTTACATAGGAATTGCATTTGTTATCCATAGTATTGAAAAAATTCGTCATTTTCTTCACTTATGTTCTTTTGCAATATTTTGTACACATATTTGATTGTATATGAATCTATATGTTATCCCTTCCATAACCAATAGTCTTGACTCTATATTTTTTATGAAGACCTTGTTAAGTCATTCCTCAATGGATCAACCTGAGATAATTCCTACTAAAACCATTTCCTCTTCCACTATAATTTTCATTCTCATTCATTATTATTCCAATTCACCATTTCTGACATTGTTGTCATCATAAGGTTTGAATTTGATTGATACTTCCATATCTATACTCTATGTGATATTATTGTCAAACAATGTTTGCCCATGTCATACCTACATATTTTCTTCAAATTCTTTCACCACACATATCCATGTTTGGATTGATTAGGTTAATTTAGTTATCTCAAACCCTTATATTTAGATTCTAATATATTCTTCAACAACATGTGTTTTTATAGTATACCCCATTTTCACTTTGCAAGTAATGTCTCATTAAAACTTTGTATATCCTTTATGTTTATTCCTTCGAATTTGTTGGGTTTACATATAGTTGATCATTTCACCCACACTTCTTTCTTTATTATGTTCTCCATTTCCATAAAAATTGTTTTTAAATTTTTTAACTTCCTTTATCACTCTTTTTGACACTTTGAAAAAAAATAAAACAAAAAGGAGATAACAATAATGATTAATTTAATCAAACACACACTTCGAACAAATGTTAATTATTTGTCATTTCAACCTATTAACCTCTTTCTTATTTTCTGGAATTTCTTCGAATTGATATCTCTAAATGTGTGAAATGTATACTTCACAATAGCATTACATCAATCGAGTTGATTATCATACACTCCAACCAATTTATTCTTATAAAACTTCACTTTGAGGTCGAATGTAACCTCAAAACATATTGATACAACTTTTTAAGGTTAAGATACATATTATACATTGTGCTTTTGTATAATAGTTAGGACAAACTATGTTTAACCCTAAATTCACAACTTATATTAAAGTTCAAATTAAAAATTTAGTGAGAACAAAATTTCTAAACCCGTTTCTTTTCTCAACTACTTTTGGATATGGCTTTGAAGTGATTATTGAGATTTTATTTTTGTTTATTTGTTGATTATTTTTCCTCCACTCCATGTAATTATTAATTGCACCCAACAATACTAGGAAAAGACTTAAACACCATTCACGTGCACTACACCACATTGGATCACCACCACCCGCTTCAGTAAAAGAAGAGAGGAAGAATGCATACAAGAAGAAAGAGATGAAATGGAGAATAAAATGTAAAACTCATTCCCAAAATGTTTTTTAGAACATAATCCATGTGTTCTAATTTTTTTTTTCAAACATATTTTGTATAAGTATCATGAGAAACTCATTCCAAAAGACAATTACTGAAATTACATTCTATTCAAAAATTACATTCAAAAAAGTTTATTCCAAAACACATTTATGTTTCAGAAATTTTGTTTTGAAAATGTTATTTCAAAAATCACAAAAAGATTATTCCAGAAAATATATAATTTGATAAAATTGTTATTTCAAAAGTTAAGTTCTGCAAGATGTAAAAGCCGTATTTGTTTTTTTGTCAAGTGCATAAAGTAAGATTTTTTTTTTAAATATGTTTTCTTAATTATTTTTTGAAAAAATGTATTTTGTTGTTAAACTAAATTGGTCTCTCTATATATATTTTTTTTAAATCATGTGAAATATTATCCTTGAGCTTATTATGTTATACATTAAAAGAATATTTAAAGATGAAATACAATATTTAAAAATAGTTTAGAGGTAAAATACTATAATTTCTTTAAGATTTTATCTCGACAAGAGATAAGTTAAAATTTTAATAAAATGGTGTAAATCTCATCTTATAAGTTAGTTTTGCGTTTTAAAATGGTGTAATTACTAATTTGATACCCTAATTTTTTTGTTTAGTTCAATTTGGTCCCTATATTTTTTGTTGGTTCAATTTAATACCCAATTACTTAAAAAGGTTCAATTTGATCATATCCGTTAAGTTAGAGTTAACACTGTGACCCGTATAAGACACGTGTCAAGCCATGAATTTTTTTTCTTTAATTTTTAATTTTTTTTTTCTAAAAATCTATAATCTACCACGTGTCATGTTACTGTCGTGCCACGTGGCAATTTACCGTAATGACACGTGGCAGTGGTAAAACTTGTTTTCATTTTTTTCTCTATTTTAAATTTTTTGTTCAATTTAGTAACTCTATTTTTTAAAATGATCCAATTTTGTCATTTTCAAGTTGAGACTAAATTAGTAAATAAACTTAATTACAACTTATATAGACATGTTACAATAATTTTTTTTAATATATACATCAAATCACTTCACCTAAATACTAAAATTATTTTTTTTTTTACATTTTTACCTTTAAATTTTTACACTTGAAATTTTTTACACTTGTAAAAAATAAAATAATTTGAATATATTAGGTGTAGTGATTTGATGTATAAATTTAAAACAATAATTTTAATATGTATATATAAGTTATAATTAAACTTATTTATTAATTTGGTCTCAAAGGACAAAATTGAATCGTTTTAAAGAATTGGGGTACTAAATTGAATAAAAAATTGTAATAGAAGACTAAATTGAAAACAAGTTTTACCACTATCACGTGTCATGACTGTAAACTGTCACGTGGCACGACAGTAACTTAACATGTGACAGATTATAAATATTTAGAAAAAAAATTAAAAAAAAAATTCACGGCTTAACTCGTGTCCTGTACAAATACAATGTTAACTCCAACTTAACAGAGAAGACCAAATTGAACCCTTTTAAATAATTGGGGTATACTAAATTGAACCAACAAAAAATATGGGTACCAAATTGAACTAAACCAAAAATTTAAGGGACAAAATCAATAATTATACCTTTTAAAATAGTATTAGAGTCATCTAAAGGTTATCATAGAAAAATTTATTATTTATTGGACTTATTATCCAATAAAACTCTTATTAAATATCTTAGTGTACATATCTCACTTTAGAACTAATTTTGTAGAGATGAGTTAGGATTAAAAGTTCTCCTGTAAAACAACTTTTAAAAATCGTTTACAAATAAAAGACTATTAATTTTTTTTATAGGCGGAAAGAAAAAAATATACAACTTAATATTTAAACATACAACTTTTAAGTTACAAATACTTATTCTTTTGTATAGACAAAATAAAGTTATCAAAGAAGATCAACTGCCAGGTGAAACATAGTTGAGGGAGAGAAATTACATTTTTTTATTCCTTAATTATTCATCCATCCATTATGAAGTCTAACAACGCACTCAACTATGAAAAATATTGGACCGAATAGTTGCTAATAAACCAAATAATTAAGATCTTGATCAATTATAATCACATGAGTACAGTATAGGTTCGTTGTAGATTTTTAAGAACAAATATGGTAAGAAGAGAAGAAACTAATTAATGAATCTTGTTAACTAGTATTCCATATTGTTCAATAAATGAAAAATATAAAATACATTTATAATAGAAAAACCTTTTATTTTTACATAATTATTTAACTACTACGTACATAGGGTTATCTTTTAAGTAGTGAAATAAATTAAAAGCTTTTGTTAGCAAGTGAAACTTTTGAGCAAGCATTTTTTTGGAAGCGTGGTGCAAGTACATATTGATAGTAACTCTGAAAGAAATTTATTTCAATTTTTTCCGCTTGGAGAAGTTCAGAGCTTGTTCAAATTTTGTACGCATATCTTTTGTATTTTAAGAACTATGAAAGCGAAGAAGGGAGGGGCTGGGCTGGTCTGCTAGCCCGTCGTCCACTGCATGATGAGTCGAACATTTCAATTTGTTTTCAGACTTTGAATGGGTTTTTCTTCCTGCATCTCCAAATTTTTTTCTTACACCCTCAACATTTTTATAATTCCACTTTTATTATTTTGGTTTATAGTTACCGACTTTCAAAACTCGAAGTTACTGGCTTTCAGAAGTCGAAGTTACCGGCTTACAGAAGTCAGAATTACCGACTTTCAGAACCCGGTGTTATCGACTTTCAGAAACCAATGTTACCGGCTTTCAGAATTCGGTATTATCGATTTTCAAGATACGAACAGTAGCAAAACATGAATAAAAATTTTAAGGGTGTCAAATTTAATTTTTTTATATATAAATTAATTTTCTAGTTAAATAAAAAGTTCTTCATTTTCTTTACTTAAACCATTTTTATAGAATGATTCACGTATGCACTTTTCAATTTATAATATTTCTAAATCATTGAATTCACACAACATAAGTATTCTAATTTTTATTCCAAATCAAGGTTATCCAACTAATTCATTATGTGTAACAGAATTTGTAATGCAACCCAAGATATATCCATAAATTTTACCATTTCAGCAGAAAACACAACAACCTTTAAATTTCATAATTTAAGCTTGTACTAATTTGGGTAAAAATATAATTAAGATTCATGCCAATCTGATAAAAAAATTCCTAAAATCATAATTAGGATTCATACTAATTTGGGTAAAACTTAATTTGGAAAAAACATCATAAGTGAATCATAGATTTAAGATACATAAATCATAATAAAATATGAATGATTTATGACACATATTGAGATAATCATTTATCTCCTTACTTTTCTTTCTCACTTTAATACTTTCTTGATGACTTATTGAGAAATAATTTTATTATGACCAGAGATAAAATCTTAATCGCTTTTATCAACCAATATCCATCAAATTAATTCTTATTTTTAAACAATAAAGATATACAACTAAAAAATATATAAATAAAATTATTAGAAATTTTCTTAAACTTAATATAAATAATATAATTATATATAAATATAATTTTAAAATATATAAAAAAAATTAAAACAAAAATTGGGGTTACCGGCTTTCAGAATCCGGAGTACCGAATTTCATTCTTAGGGGTGCAGGCTGCAGAGAAATTTAATTTATAGTTTATTTTTATTTTGTTGAAGGATATAATGGTCTTCACAATCAAACTTAGAGGTGTAGAAAGAAAAATTGGGGGTGCAAGAAGAAAACCCCCTTCGAATTAGTTTGACTCAATCCAATTTTTGCGTACCAAAAATAAAACAAGCCAAAATAGGATAGATTGACTCGTTTTGCCATTCCTATATGATTGCATCTCAAAAAACTCAGTAACATGAAGTTCATTGCACACTAGAAAGTTTGATATAGTCTCCTAAATAGTTATTGCTATTTCTAGTTTACTCTTATAAGATTACATTTTTCAAATTTATAAGAAAAAAAAACAATTTTAGTGATAAATGTTAAAATCTATAAATTATAATTTTTAATAATTTAGTTCATTACAAGAAAATGCTTAAATAACCACTAATTTCATAAACAAAAAATAATTAGTCAATGTAGTAATTAATTTAGATATCAATTTATAAACTAAAGATTATTGATATCTTAAATAGTATATATTATGAATAAAAAATTATAATTTATTTTTGAATTGATTACTAAATTGATCTCTAACATTAATTACCAAAGTTTTAGTTAAAAAAAATAGTATATAAATTGGTTTCTAAATTGAATATCAATTTAGACCTTAATTCTCATAATTATTTAGTTTTTTCCTAAATTTCACGTTGTCGTTCGGGAGAAATCTTAGTCTAGTAGATAGTCGAGAGTTCATGAGTCATGAGATGTCTCCGTCTTAGTGTGAGTATTTGATCTTTGTCAATCCATTTGTTGAGTGTCCTGATTGATTAGGTATCTAAAATGAAAGGTCGAATGATTCATAAATCAAATAATTTTGTAAGAAAAATTAAATTGAAATGTATAACTTATTATTATGATGATTATGATTATTATTATAATAGTTGTTGTAATTATAATAAATAATAATAATAATAATAAATATATTAAAAGTATATATTACAATTTAATTTGATTTTAATTGGTTTTGAAAATTCAAATATAAATCGAACAAAATTGATTCGTTATTTATATTTAGTTTTAATTTGTTTAGATGGGTTAAATTTTAAACACTCCTAACCAGAAAGAATGCTAGTCAAGTATTAATATTTAACAAGTAAAAATAGATCAGAATTAGAATTAGACACACACTTCCTTAATGATAATAAATATGTGCATAAAATAATATTTACTAAACTTTAAACAATTAATACGCTTTACTATAATCGGAACGAATACTGTAACATCCCGTTTTTATAGTTTTTAAACTATTAAGCGAAACATTTAAATTTCAATAATTCAGAAGCAGTTAGTGACATAGGTCAGCATAACTAGTACAGTCATCCAAAAGAAGTGCATACACTGATCAATATGTACAGCCCACATCACTGAAAGTTACAAAACATCCTAAACATTTACTAGAGAAACAA
>Ga0209589_1005659_pt1 | contig 21112 bp, 14 predicted proteins | sample CowpeawhiteBW_FD_187525 | JGI IMG/M metagenome (GOLD analysis project Ga0209589, IMG submission 187525) | Root nodule microbial communities of legume samples collected from California USA - Cow pea white BW (SPAdes) (version 2) | ecosystem: Host-associated > Plants > Roots > Nodule | place: USA... | reverse complement strand
ATATATATATATATGTATATATATATATATATATATATGAAATGTGTGATGTGAAATGTAAAGAATGCATGTTACTTGTGTTATGAATGATGAATGGTTGAGTAACATTGTTGTTGTGTGTTTTGGTGTGATGAGCTATGTATGATTGTGGAGTTTTGTTATAATATTTGTAATTTCAATTGGAAAGGTTATATTATGATATCAAGTAATGTATGGAGTGGAGAGGTTAGTGAAAAGAATTGTAAATTGTATTCTAAGGAAGTATGATGGCTTTAAGAGAGTGAAAGTTGATCAATGGAATGGAATGAGAACAATTTTGAATTGTATGATTGTTTGGGGTTTTGCCTTCTAAGGAAGAAACACAAATCCTTATTGGTTTAGTAGTATGCATTGACTAGGGACATGTGTTGGTCAGAAGTCATCATATACTCTACTACGCTTACAAACTCACAAAGAGTGTTGTAGTATAGGTGGTGAGAGTTGAAAGAGTTTCTTATAGCGGTATTAGGGGTGAGACCCCTCATTTGGCGATTCCATAAGTTGACTTACCATGTCTAGAGGAATTTTATCAGTTTGTTAGGTTAGGTGGAACCAAAGTCTTTGTTGCAATCCACTAAGAGGTTTTATGACATGTGCAAGGCTTCTTATGTCCAAATTGATGCATAAATCTGGATAGTTGAGTCTAGCTTATGTTTGTATGTGTTGATGAGATTGCATTGTGATTTTGGAACAATGAACTGTTAAGTTGGGTTCGATATCTTATTGTGTGGACATTTTATATATGAAGTTAAATTATGTATGTTTAAATTTATATTTTGCTTACCCTCACTTTGTTTGTGTCATTTGTTGTTTGTGTATTTCTTCTTCTCGATGATCACCATTAATTGGTGTGAGCATGAGATGATGCAAAAGTGAATGCACCACGAGATGTAATAGGATCCGCAGCCTAAGCTATAGGATAGAAAATCTTCTTCTGTTAATGTATGATTATTTATTTTGGAATGATTGTACTTATACTTTATGTTAACTATTGTATTAACTATTTTGGGTTATCAAACTTATAATATCTTATTTTAGTGATTTTATTCAATTAAAATGGAATGTTATAAACTCTATTTATAATAAAATTATTTATATTTAATTTCATAATTATAATAATAATAATAAGTTTATTATTTTGTATTATCATAAAAAAGATGAAAAAGACACACGTACACGCATTACCCTTTAAATACTACAAACGGTTGAAATAAATAATTAAAGAGTCTTAGCAATCAAAATATAATACTAAATTAAATTGTTAACATTAAACGAATATTTTAATATATAGCCTACTCAACATAAGTTTTAGTAGGGGTGATAATGCGGTTCGGCCTCACCATTTAGGCTCGACATGCATTTGGCTTGCAACTAGCCTGACCCGCTCTACATTTTTAACTCAGGCTAAAAAGTCATGCCCGGTTTGCCTTTTTTTTTAATTCTTATCATAAAGTTTTCAATATTCAACAAATTGGGAAACTTTATCAAGTTCACAAAATTAAGCAAAGACTTTAGGGGGAGTTGGATGATAAATTGATAATTCAATATTTTCATCATATTCATATTCGTATTTTGACATACACAATGTATTGATATATTCTTCAAATCTTAGCACTTTCAAAAATACATAATACTCAATCATACAAGAATTTGGAACGTTCATACAAAAGTCCAGAAGGAAAGTAACTGATATACACAAGTGCAAGGGCAATTTTTACAATTTTTTTTTTCTGCATGTCGGCCCGTGCGGGCTACAAACTTTTGCAAGCCAGGCTACTGTAGGCTAGTAGGTTCATTATCTTGGCCCGTCCCGCATTTCTTTGGTGGGCCGGCCTGCCAGGCTAAACCCACATTGTCACCCGTAGTTTTTAATAGTAAGTTTTAATGTTTTTAGTTTTTCACTAAATTTTTTTTTAAATTAATTTTCATGCTTTTATTTTAAATGTAAAAATTATTTATCATGTTAACATAGTTTAAAGGTATGTTTGTAAGCTAATGATAATATGATAACAATAATCACGTCAATGATGTGGACAAAATAACACACAATTTTCTTTTTTAAATTCTAAAGTCAAATCTAGAATTAGATATCATATGTGAGGTTATATTGTATAACTTGTTTAAAGAAAAAAAACTAATCTAATAAATTTCAATGACAATATTTAAATATAGACAACCTCTTGTTTATTTCCAAAATACTGTATGGTGGGGATTAAGAGTGTAGTCATAGTACTTATCAATTAATGGCACATTGAACACTCATAAGAGGAAGAGAAAAAACATGAGAAAATGGAAGAAAGCAGTTTGTGTAACAAGAGGAACTGGTTTTCTTGCTTCATGGATTATCAAGACCCTCCTTCAAGATGGTTACTCTGTTAACACCTCTGTGAGAAACATCTCAGGTAATAAAATCACACTAATAGTATTGTTAATATTTCGTAGGGTTTTTTCTGCAAATTTGTTATAGCTAGTACAAGGTGAAACCATCATCATAGGAAACATGGCTGCCATGTCTACAAGGTGGAGCATTCTCATCATACTCACCACAGCAACTCCATCTTTTCTTCCAATTCGCACGCCCAGTGTTTGGTCTGTTATTCTTCTCATTCCATTTGTACACAATTACTCCAGATTTTTCACTCCAATCCCCATCAATTCCTTGGTGTGGTGGAGCCAATGAAAACAGACCTTTATCTCCTACAACATTACACAGGTAACAATAATCATTAGTTAAACCTCACAACACCAATAAGACTTGAGCCCAATCATATAAGGTATTGACACCACTTTCAACCCAAAATCAGCGATGAGTTTATGGACCTTGATCCTTATATGGTACTCTACTTTTTCATTTCTATTCAATGTAGAACTTAGATTCATACTTGAATTCGTAACAACATCCACACGATAGGTCCAAGAAACAATAACAAATCTCCCGATAACGAGCGACACATTAGGTCGAACAAACAAGAAATCTTATTAAGATAGACTATAATCCTTAATTCTGATATCATGTTAAGTAATAGACTTAAGTCTAACTTAATCTCACAAAATTAACTTGTAAAGTTTGTAACGACTTACGCATATTGTAAACTCAACTCATCTTATCTCTAATCAACACGTAAGATATCGAACAGGATTATCTTTTGGTGTTATTTCCTAATTAGATATGAAGTTTTACTTCAAAACACACAGTGGACTTTAGTGTAAACCTTTATTACAAAGTTAATCAAGTTAAAAAGGTAATTCTAACCAGAGAAAAGTATAATAAAAACACCAAAGTAATCTGAATGTAAGTCTTTTTGTCCTAATTTTTCTGCATAACTAAAGAAAGTGATATGCACATATTACAAATACCATTGGTGTGGCCGTGGAAGGAGCAAGAAAGAGGAGAATTATCTTGGTCTGAGTAAAGGGTGTTGCATCTCAAACACTTTTTCTTGGTTTGAAAATGGGATGTTCCTGCTTTGTTCTGAGACTGTGAGCAGCACCTGATCTGAAATGATGGCTTGCAAAAAAGTGAACTTTGACAGAAACTTAGAGCAAAAACAACCATTCAGATTCACCCTTTTGATTTTACTTGCCAGATGTAAGAAATGAAAGAGGGAAGTAACCAGCAGAAAAAAAAAGTGTGTTCTTCTTCAGAGTTCAGAAGGATTATGTTTCTGAGGGCAAAGAGTGATAACAGTGTTGTGTTGGATTGTTGTCATTGCCACTTGCAACACAAAACGACACATGAGATGCCAAATATCCAAAGTTTATATCACTAAAATAACATTTATCATAAAATATTTATTTTGTTCACTTCTAATTTTAAAATACAGTCTATAAATAGTTCAGATAACTTTCAAGAAAATAGAGTGATTTGATTAACATGCAAAAGTAAATAAACTGATATGGTGAAATTGTAAGGTTATTCTCTATTTTAATATATGATTAAAATATCTGAATTTGTTTTAACCAGTTTTTTCTTTTGCCAAACAGTTTTGAACATAAAATTTAAAATATCTCTCTTTCATCCCAAATGGGGTCTGGAGCTATTTTTATTTGTGTTAATACCCTTTATATTAATTTAGAAAAAATGTTTTGCAAAGGAGTATTTAAATAGTGTAAGAGAAACGTAATACCACATACTATTCAAAGAAAAAACATTCAAGTGCTTCTCTACAAAACATGTTTTTCTGAATAAAAAAAAATGATTTTTCCACAAAATATGTTCATCTTGCAAACCTCTTTGAAAACTCCACAACTCTAATACTTCAACGAAACATATGAACATAAATTTGTCAAAATTACAGCACTATTATGATCCCAAAAGCATAATGTCCAAACATGAACCATTTTTCAAATGAAAAATAATTGTTTGACTACTAAATTTTTATAACTTTCTCTTATAAACTTAGGTGTTTTTTAAGTGGTTTTTCATATTTCCATTTTCTCATTTTCAATATTCCAAAACCACTTAGAAGATGACACCTCATGTTATAAGAAAAAGTTATCAAAATTTAGTAGTCAAAATATCATTATCCTTTTCAAGATCGATCATATTTTTCAGATGGTAGCATATTTATGGATAACCATCCTCATATATGACATAAAAAGGTACATATTATTCCTTAAGAGAAATCCCTTTTTCCTTGCAGCATTGAATTGCATCATCAAGCATCTCCTCAACTCCATACTTGAACACAAATCCAGCATCTGTGAGCTTCTTTGATGATAAATCTGGTAACTTCATACCTTCTCTTCTGCTGAAACAGCTACAAGAAATAAACAACTAACCAAATACTTGTTGCAATGAAATCAAAGAAAAAGAAAATACTCAAATCAAGAAGAATGTTAAATGTGTAACAGCATGAAGTTCAACAGAAACTCACTCTACTGTCTCTGGCTTAAATTCTGGGTATTTGGCAGAAACAAGTTCAGAGATTGTTTCATAAGTAACCAAACATTTTGAACAATTATACCTCCCTTTTGGATTTTCATTCTCCAGCAGAAATATATGTGCTCTAGCCACATCATCCACATGTACCATAGGAATCTCAAGGAGGGAACCAAATGTAGTTTTTTCTCCTGCATAAATTTCCTTGTATATATTAATGGTCAGATATGTTCATAGTCTCTAAATTTTGACACGACATTGGAACTTGTTTCTGTCTTAAACTTTGATACATTTTGGTTCTAAAACTTAAAAAATGAATGACATGTCAAAGAAATTTAATCTAGTTTAGTCGAGAGAACTATATTCATTCATTTTAATGTTTGGAAAACAAGCTGTATTAAAGTTTGAGACAGAAACAAGTTTCAATTTCGCATCAAAATTTAGAGATTGTGTTCATAACTATTGAGTTGAACAACCATAGAAAATAGGACGCTCTTAGATAAACAGGAGAATCAAATTGCATCACTAACCAAATGCAAATTTCAATGAAGCATGAACAGAGCCAGGAAGCTTTGGACTAATGAAGGGTCCAAAAACAAAAGTTGGAATTAGTGTGACAACATCCAAGCCATTTTGTTCTCCAAATTCAAGCACTGCCTTCTCTGTCAGTGTCTTTGAAACTGCATAAGACCATGCAAATGGCTTTGAAGCTCTGAGAAGATCCACATCAGTCCAAGAGCTTTCATCCATCACTTGTTCTTCTCTGCCATTGAAAACCACAGCAGAGGCACTAGAGGTGTAAACAACTCTTTTCACACTCTTGCAGTTCAGGCATGCCTTCAAAATCCCAACTGCACCATCAATGGATCTTTTGGTCACTACCTCTTCTGCTTCTCTCTGTTCAAAGTCAACTGGGGTAGCAACATGGAACACTCCAACACACCCTTCAATGGCTGCACTGAAGCTTTCTGGATTTCTGAGATCAGCACTCAGAATTTTCAGCCTTTGAGATGCTCCTGGTAAGCTGGTGAGAAAGCTGACATCTTTCTTCTGTTCTGCTTTGTTTTAAACATCAAAATCACAGCTTTGGTTTGGTGAATCAAATCAAATGAAGAAGAACCTTGTAGAGATTATAAGAGTGTTGTTGTTTCTTTTACATTGGAGCCAAACTTACTCAAATCAACCTAGAATGCTGTTTCTTTGGCAGTTCCAAAAGGAACATGTTAGAAACGTACTAAATATCAATTTCAACAAAGATCACACGCACAATTCCTTGAAATTAAATGCCAAAAACAAGTAAAAACTCTTCCACCTTCAGCAAAAATGTCTGGTGTTAAAAAATTTACTTTAAATCTTACTGAGACAAAGTTTGCACTCACTTATATACTATAAGATTGTCTTATTTCTAGTTAACGTGGAATCTCCGACACACCTTTCAACATATCATAGAAATGTATTCTAAACTTAATTCAACTCCAGAAAACCAATTTATAAAGTGATATGATATCTACTATGTAATTCATACCAAATGGTTATCAGGGAATCAATATGAATATTCAGTATATATGGTCAAATTAAGTTCAGAAAACAACTAAGAACAATGTGGCATTTGATTTGAAAACCTATAACATAAAAAGTTTATGATGGAAAGAAAGAGAATGTTCTTCTGATTATGGAAAAAATTCAGCATGTCTCAGCTTTTGTATTATTATTACCTGGATTGTGCCTCACTGTGGTGTTAACAGAGTAACCTTCTTGAAGGAGGGTCTTGATAATCCATGAACCGATGAAACCTGTTCCTCCTGTTACACACACTCTTCCTTTGCTTTCTTCCATTTTCTCAGACCTTCTTCTCTCTTGCTCTCATTAGTCTTTGCTACAAATTCAGCTTTTCTATGCACTGATAGAAAGTTATAGTTGAAAGTGACACGTTTGGCCATTAATCATTCTTCACTGTGCACGTTCATTGCAGACATGAATTCTCTTACCTTCTTTCTTTCTTTCTCTTTTTGATATTATCTTAACCACACATTTCACCTCTTTTCCACACCTTTTATGTTCTTCATTTGGGTTTAGGAAAATGTTTTTTGGAAATTCCAAATGTTATCTACAAGTTCTAAAAATAATAATAAATGTAGTTGATGATACCAAATAAATATATTTGGAAGTTAAAAATTGTTTATGATTTTAAAGTGACTATATACGAATAGTGTTTTGGAGATGATGAGAAATTAGGGATATGCTTTAATAAAAATAGATTAAATGTCTTTTTTTTCAAGCTATTATAAATATTTATGTTTATTTTAAAATTAAATTTCTATCCTTATAAAAGTTAAGTAAAATATATTTTCTAGTGTTTGAAGATTATATCATAATTTATAATTTATTATGAAAGAAGTTTGTTTGTCATATGGAAATGAAAATTAGTTTACACGTGGGTTGTTAAAAAAAGACATATCACCTAATTTTCATTAAGTTGAGTAACGAAATAATTTATAATTTAATTTTATACAAAATTCATCTTTTTATAACGGTGTGGAGAGAAAAAACATATTTAATCTTTTGAAAATTCTTAAACTTATTGTAATTAAATGAGAAAAAATGAACTGAATGTAAGGAAATTTAATTGATAAATGAGGTTATTAAGTGATTCATAATTTAATATTTAATAACTTGTATTTAACGATAGTGTAGTCCTAAGTTGTTATTATTATGATTGAAATTTATTAAAGATTTACTTAAAGACTACGGAAAGACAAGTTAACACAGAAAGTGACAAATTTGTTGTTGGGACATTTTCTTCTCGAGAATGATTAATGTACTAAATGTGAGTATTTTATGTACATGACATCTAGTTAAATAATTTTCAAGTCCTTCATGTTTACTTTTAGTGTGGTGTTTTTGATTGGTGATCGATTTGTGAATACATGGTAAAGGTGTTTTGATACTAAAATCAGCAGATTAATAGATAAAAGCAATAAATATTATAATTAATAAATGATAAAAACTCTCAACAATTATATATTTGACTTGTATTTATAGTTTTCATAGACCTTTGATTAGAGTTGACCTAATCACAGTCAAATCCTATGTAATCCTGATTACCAACATGTCTGTACTTATTTGGGAGATCATCTGACTTCCAAATAGACTTGTCCGTTTAGCATAACTGACCAAACTAAGGTGCACTTATTTAGAGGAACCATATAAAGAAGATTAGCATGCCCTCTGTGCCGAGGGCGTATCTATTTAACGGAGTTGTGCAGCCCAAATATTAAATATAAGTCAAGCTGACGGTCATTGAGAAACTAGGGACGAAGCCGTGTGATCCAAATTGTAATTCTCAGTCAAGCTTACAATGACTGAGAAAGTGAGTAAGGTGCAAACAAACACACAATTTTCCATTGGTTCAAGGTGTGCGCGAACCAGCAAGTCGATAACATCTCTAAAAATCTTCTTCAAAGTAATCTCTTTGATCACCTCCCGTTGACTCAATTGGTTGGCCATAACGTACCGACCTGCCCATATAGTACAATTAGTTTTATACATTTATTAAGAGAAAGATATCTCTAGATTTAAAAAGCGTTAAACTTTTGTATTTTTTATCTTTTTGTGTTCATTTTAATTTTTTTTAATTTATCACAAATTTAAGGTTAAAGTACTCTTTTGGTCATTGTTTTTATCAAAAAGTGTCAAGTTGATCTTCATGTTTTTTTTTTTTTTCGTTTCAATTTGGTTCTAATTTTTTATAAGTGATTCAATTTCATCATTGCTTTTAAAAGACCAATTTGACACTTATTGACAAAAATGAGAATAACAAATTTAGCATAAATTTAACTAATTGACAATTTAAAATATATAAAATTAAAATTATACTTAAATTGATTATTAATTTATATATATATATTTTTTTAAAATTTAAAAATTATGACAAATTTAGTAATTATATGTAATAAAAAAATGTTTTAATCTTTATTTCAAGAAGCATTATATACTAAAACATATGTTTCTCGGTTATATATTAGCAATGAATACTAAATTTAATATTTCTCTATTAAAAATAAAACTAATATTTTTATATGTTAAATATTATACATTAAATGAAAAATTATAATATAATAATAGAAATTAAATATATAAACTTCATAAAAATTGTAACATCCTATTTAATAGTTTTCACGCTACTAAATAAAATATTATATTATGATTAGACAAGGCAGATAGTGAAAATAAACTCTTATAGAGTGCTGATACAATCATCCACAAATAACCATATAAGTCCCTATCAACCAGTGCAGTCTATACAAGGAAGAATTAGTCTACACAACTCAAAACTCATAAGAACCTAACCCAAAAGCCACTACCAAATTTTCAAGCAAAAGATCAACTTCTGTCTAGGAGAGGGGTGTCTTCATCTGGATTCTTCTCTGCTCACACCAAAGGTAGGTGATCATTGCAAAAGAAACACACAAGGAAAACAACATAGACAAGAAATGGTAAGCTAACTGAAATAAGAGAAATCATGCAGTTCACAGTATAAATATCATCACAAAGAAAGCTCAATTACATGACTCTAGACTCAATATCCGGATGTGTGTAAGTGACGTTGGATCTCTTGGTGGCATGCACCTGTGGTGGTCCCCAAACTCTGCAGAGTTTGGGCGCAAGGGGTTATCACCCGACCACTCCCAGGGTAAGTCCCTTTCGCATATAAGACTTGATCAAGTCCAAAGACTAGGACCTCCTGCTACTCCTCATGACATAATCCATTCTGCTCTATCTGAGCGTGAATGATTATTGGAGTTTCAGTATACCAACCAATACGAAGTCCTCACGTCCTTACACACATTAACATACTCATCTGAATTTCCCTTGAAATTCTATTTCAACCACAACTTCTCTTAATTCATATTCATCCAATTCACCACTCACAATATTAGCAATGACATTCCAAGCATATAAAAGGTTAATTGCACAAGATCATATTTAAACATATAATTGCATCCTTTAAAATAGAACATCAAGCACCCCACTGCAGTAGTTCTCGCTCAAGCTAGAAAATCTAGCCCAGGCGAGAGGCCATGTCGCTTAGGCGAGTCAATCTCGCCTGAGTGAGGCTCTAACCGTGGGCAAAATAAAAATATGGGCGAACTCTCGCTCAGGCTAAGCTGGTTCGCTTGGACGAGAGTGTCTCTCGCTCAAGCGACCTCAGCTCGCTTAGGCGAGGTTTCGCACAGGAACATGGATGGGTTTTCTAGTGTTTTCGCTCAGGCGAGAGCCACTCGCCTAGGCGAAAATACTAGATTACGAACCTGTTCTCACATGTAGGAACCTAGAATCCTTGCACAATTCAACACACACCCAATTATGCAGTTCAAACATCAATTCAACACTCAAACATGCAATCCAAAGTCATTAGAACAGATTTCCATACTAATTTTAGGATAATGGTTAGCTTCCCTTACCTTTTTATGATGTTTGAGCTTGGTAAGACACCTCCTCAACAATGAGGGCACAAAACCTCAATTCAACCTAGAGAATTTAGTCATTATAACACAGGGAGAGGAGAAACACCTGATTAATCCCATAATAGAAGCAGAATTTCGAATTCAGAGTCAAACAGAATTAGACATGTGAGGATTGACTTACTGTGAGGAAGGAAGTTGGAAGTGAAGTCAACTGGGAGCTCTGCAGGGGCTTCTTTTCCAGAAACTGATTTGCAGAAGAAGAAGAATTAGAATTATGGAGATTGTAGAGGGGTTATGAGGTGGAGAACTTAAGAGAAAGCTGGTGGGGAAGTGTTTTTGTTCAGTGTGGGTGAGCTGGTGCACTTAAACTTTGGAAAAGAAGATAAATCAGAGAAATAGGGGACTTCACAAAATAACCCGGATTTTTAAAATGGTCTATGATCATAATTTTGTATTATATTGTCAACTTTTTTTTACAAGTTTTATATCATATTTTCAACTATTTTAAGTGTGTCAATTATATTTGTTTGTAATAATTATTTATAATACTAAAGTTGTGATGATTAAGCATAACAAGGGTAGACGAGAGGTTATCGAGATAAGTCTCAACTAGCAACTTACAATTTATATTTTTTTTTTTTCATTCATGTTACTCAAAATTATTATTTAAAGGTTATTAATGTAGACATTTGGATTTTCTCAAGTTCAATGAAGGTCTTAAGTCATTCGGTTTAAGTCTTTAAGTTTTTCTTAATAAGATTTTTAAAGTGGTTATTGTATAATAGATGATAGACAATAGACAACTGAGAAAATAGAAGAATAGTGGTTTTGTGAGATAATTTCACATATAATATTTAATGTAATATATAATTTAGGCTTAAATTTTATAATTCATTTTAAAATAACATTAACTATTTTCCATCAATTAATTATATTATATAATATAATTAATTTATGTAAATTATTTAATAACTTAATTTAATATTTAATTTCATAATTTTATATTTGATTTAATGTAGCATTAATTTCATAATTTCATATTTGCTTTATTTTGACATTTAATTTCATCATTTCATATTTAATTTAATTTGATTACTTTATTTTAGATTCTGTACTTTTAAAATTTTAAACATATCTATATCTATTTAATATTTTATGTTTAATATTTTCTTTATGTTTACAAGTGTACTTTATTTTTTTTAATTCTTTAAGGTCATTATTACTTTGCCTTTTAAAATAAATACAAACTTTAAGATTATTACTTAATAAAATGTGTATTAAAATATGTCATCCTTCACTTCTTTTTTTTACTTTTAAATTTTTGTAACTTTTTTCTATTCTTTTCATCTTATATTTTTCTTTTAGTAAACTTATAATCTTTTTAATGTCATACAAGACCACAAACATATTTCATTTTAGTAGAACCATAATTGATAAAATTTAATAATTAATGATTCTGGGTTAACAAATGATCTTTCTATATAAATTAACTTTGACTTAAATAATAAAGTAATAATCTAACATCTTCTCTCTCTGTCATTAAGCAACACGCATAGGGTTGTGTGTTTAAGTAATTTCTGCATTGCTACAAAGTTTATTTGATTTTTTTTTCATTCATGTTAAATGAACAATCATATTTTTTTAATAAAAATTATTTGTAACTTTTTTTATCTCCTATATTTACCACCTTTTTCGCATTTTAAGACTTTCTAATTGTCATTTGTTATGATACCTCAATATCATAATTAAATTCTAGTTTAAATGTTACTCCTACACAAATATAACTAAAATGGAAATTTTTTATAAAACTCACACTCTAATTAATTTCTACTTAGTTGTTTAAAGACTCCATAAAAAAAAAAAAACATATTTTAGCAATTAAATAATTTTTCACAAACTCATTTTCATTAATTTTAAACATTTTTAAAATGTAATTAACCCACTTGCTACTGTTTATCTTCACTGTTGTTGAGTACACAACGAAGAAGAAAACGAAATTCAGAAAACCAGAAGAACATTTTGTTTTTCAGTTTTCCACTTTCACCGATATCACAATCTCTTCATTCTACTTTCTAATGGCCGCCATAATTTCGCGAAGACTAAGGTCAACCTTAACCTCCTCGCTCCTAAAACCCTGTCGTTTTTCTTCATCTTCTTCAATCACTTCGTTTTCCCAAAACCCTAGTTTCCCAATTTTCAAACCCTCCCAAAATCCACTCTCTCCCTTCATCCCCTTCAGCTTTCTCTCATCATCAAAGCAATTTTCCTCTTCTTCTTCTTCAGAATCCGATGAAGCCCGCAAGCCTACAGCAGACCCATGCCAAGCACAAGCCCAAGCCCAAAGCCCGTACCCAAGCCAAAACCCAAACTTCAAGCATCAGGAGATCGAAGGCCCCACAGTGGAACGAGACCTCTCCCCGCTCGCGACCGAGACGCGCGTGGTTCTGGAAACCATGATGAGGAACATGTACAGGCTAAGCCACGCGCTCGCTGCAATGGGTCTGGTCCACCTCGTTCTCGGCGCGTGGATCACGTACCTGACGAAATCGGATCCCCTAACGGAGGTGTCGGTGCAGAGTCTTGCGGCGTTCGCGTTTCCGTTCTCGGTGGCGTTCATGCTGCGGCGCGCGCTGAAGCCGGTTGTGTTCTTCAGGAAGATGGAGGAGCAAGGGAGGTTGCAGATCCTCACGCTCACGCTCCAAACCGCGAAGCAGTTGGACGCGCTCTTCGCTAGGGCTCGTGTGGTTTCTCTGCTGTGCGTTTTTGGTGTTGCCGTTGGAGTGGGAATTGCAGTGGCTTCCAAATTTACTTGATTTTCTTATTCAGAATAAATAAATAAATATATATGTTACCTTTTTTTCTTCTTTTTTCTTGTGATGTTGATTTTTTTTTTGTATTCTCCAATTTTTAAAAAATTAATCACATACTTTATCTTTATTTACGTCGTGCAATTGACTGAAAAAAATTAATAAAAAGTATCAGGAGAAACGTTTATAAATTTAATTCGTGTAAATAAATATGTAATAATCTATAATTTGATATTTGATTTTTTAAAGTTCATATAAATATTAATTTTGAAATGATTAAAATAAAATAATATGATAGAAATATTATGAGAAATGAAGAACTTGTTAGCGTGTACCACGTCTCACTCCTTCACATTCGGTGTTCAACCAATTTCTGATTGTAAGAGCAACAAATCACACTTTTCTCCTTCGTGAACATGTGAGCAATTTTTCGTCTTCTATTTCACTATCAGATTTTCGTTTGTTCACTATCAATTAATCAATTGATATATCTCTGCGTGCTGCATTACTTCAAAATTTGAGCACTGATTTTTTCTTCTTCAGTTTTTTGTTTTCTTTTTCCAGCAATTTGACGTCTCTCTCTCTCTCACACGGTGGTTCTGATGTGGTTGTGACGTTCCGTTGAGGTGCATTTTTTTTTCAGTTGTGAAATTCGCCACTCTCATTGATTTTCAGCCATGACGGACGTTCATCAATTCAATAACATCACTCTCGGAGGCCGTGGAGGCACTGTAATCCCTCTAACCTTCGTTTTGCTACTCCTCTCCGTGTATGGTGCAAGTTATAATAAAATATTTCCATGAATCTATGGCTGTCTTTGAATTAGCAAAAAAAACTTCCCGGAATGTGGGTTTGAGAATGCAGCATGTTTAGTAAAAGTTTCGAAAAAGTATTCCCCTGAAACTATGGCTGTGTTTGAATTAGTGAGTCTTACAACAGTGTTCCCGGGAATGCAAGTTTTCAATGTTTGGTACAAGTTATAAAAATATTTTCAAGAACCTGTTAAGTCAGTGGTGTAGAATGGAATATAGTGGAGCAGAATGGAATGGGATGGATTGGAGTGAAGTGAAGTAAAAGTACCATTGCATTATTTGAATGTTTTAGAATGAAATGGAACGAAGATTTCATTTTATTGTTACAATTTGTTGTTTTTTGATTCGAAGTTAATAGTAATTAGAGTTGAAGAATTGGGTTTTTCTAGTGAATTTGTAAATGAGACTGAAATTGGCAGTTGAGATGTATGACATTTCTTCTCATGTTATGGGGTTGCAGAATCCAGGACAGATGAAAGTATACTCTGGTGGAATAGTATGGAAGAGACAGGGCGGTGGTAAATTAATTGAAGTTGATAAATCTGATATAGAGGGGGTCACATTTATGAAGGTTCCAAAGACTAACCAACTTGGTGTTCAAATTAAAGATGGGTTGTACTACAAGTTCACTGGATTTCGTGATCAGGTTACTCCCTTTAACCATTCCGAATGTGAAGTTACGTTGATAGTGCAAAAATGAATTTATAGCTTTGGTTTGGTTTCTTATATTTCGTTGCTTGAGGACTTTGACTTCAATTGCTATCAAATGTTTGATGTCGTAATTTTATACATTTTTGCAGGATGTTGCAAGTTTGACCAACTTTTTCCAGAACACTTGTGGAATAACAGTGCGGGAGAAGCAGCTTTCTGTTAGCGGACGAAATTGGGGAGAAGTTGATCTGAATGGTTTGCTATATTACATGAACTGACTTCTTTGTTGTAATTGATATTCTACGCATGATTTGTCACATATATCGTAAACATCTCTGTCATCCTTACTGGCTGCAAATTTGGTAATTTAGTGTGTGGGGAAAAAAAAGTTAATTTGACGTGTTATTCTGTTTGATTCAGTAGCACCCATGAAGAAATGGTATGTAAAATCTTTAGTAAAGGATAAAGCTCTCCTATTTTCAGAGAAATTCGGTTGATATCTTCCAGTTCTTATTTGGAGAGCACTGATTTATCTTGTATAGTGCTAGATGTTTTCCATATATGAAGAAAGGCTGAGAACTTATGTGCTGCCGTGCTACTTTTTTTCCTCCCCAGTCTGCAGTTGCTTATTTTCTTTTTGTTATACTCTAAGGGTGTGTTAACAGTTGTAAAAATTAGATTGTTTCAATAATCATTCAGTGTTATAATCTATTCTGGTTAGAAACAGTTTTTTGTTTGGGTAAACTTGTCGAAAAGTGTTTTCAACTTAGTTTGTTTATTGCAACAACAAAAAATCAATTTTTACATGAGAAAAACATATTCCTTTGGATCTAAAGGAAAAGACTATTGGAAATAATCACCAGGTACAAAACATTGGATTCATGGAAGCAACTTAATTTTTGAAAAAAAAAAAAGCTTCTTACTACAGTTTAGCTGATATCCCAAACATCCAGCTAATTTTATAAGCATCTTATATTTTATAAAAACAACTGAAAGTGAAGATAAAAGCTTCCCCAAACATGTTAAGTGTCAAATGGATTTAAGCACAACTACCTCCACATTGGTAATCATAAGTGCAAATTTGAGTGGAAAAAATTGTTAACATAGGAAAGTTGTTTAGTGTTTTTGGGTGGTAGTGGTGGTTGACTGCTTGCTCATAGAGCAACTTTATCCCATTCTTGTTTTCTTTTGTTATCAAATCGTTTCTCTTTAGGTTGGGCAACTTGTTTGATAATGATAAAACCGACTTGACCATTTCTATAGTTATACTACTCCACTTGTGGAATAGTGGATTTTTATCTTTCTATTTCCATTTCAGGAAATATGTTGGCTTTCATGGTTGGTTCAAAGCAAGCTTTTGAGGTGTCGCTAGCAGATGTCTCTCAAACTCAGCTTCAAGGGAAGAATGATGTGATCTTAGAGTTTCACGTGGATGACACAACTGGAGCTAATGAGGTATATCTACGTTTTCATGCATTTTAACAAATTAATTTTCAATGATTGTGCATTCTTTTTATGGTCTAATCCTGTTTATGTTATCAGAAAGATTCACTGATGGAGATAAGTTTCCATATACCAAGTTCCAACACCCAGTTTGTTGGCGATGAAAAAACTCCTCCTGCTGAAGTGAGTTTCATTGTGAAAGCAAAACAGATCCAGTGTTGTAATAATTTCTAGGTTGTTAAATGACATTTTGTCTTTTCTGCATCAGGTTTTCCGCAGCAGAATAATGTCTATGGCTGATGTTGGTGCTGGAGGTGAAGATGCTGTTGTTACATTTGAGAGTATTGCGATTCTTACACCAAGGTAATGTCTTTAAAAGCATATGCGAATATCAAGTATTTTCGGGCTCGTGGCTTCTCATAGTTTTCTTTTATACTAGTATTATTCTCCTTCCAATTAAGTATTAATAATAAAACTTTGTTCCTTTATGTAGAGGACGATACATTGTTGAGTTACACATGTCATTCTTGCGGCTTCAGGGACAGGCTAATGATTTCAAAATCCAATATAGCAGTGTGGTTCGCCTATTTTTACTTCCTAAGGTTCATTTCCTAATTATGTACTTTTATTTGACTGATATTTGTTTTCATCTTAAGTGACAAGTAGAATGTCAATTACATTAGCCAGTCATGTCTTTAAATTGATTATTTTTTGGACTTGTTAAGGGTAGTGACAAATTATCATGTGTATCTGTAGTCTAATCAACCACATACCTTTGTCATTATTAGTCTTGACCCCCCGATTCGGAAGGGACAAACTTTGTACCCTCATATTGTGATGCAGGTAATTGCTGCTTCTCAATGGTTCTTGGTTTGCTAATTTAAATGATGTGCATTTTACGTGTTTATGAACTTAACATTGTTTTGCTCATTTTTATATAGTTTGAATCTGATTATGTTGTCCAAAGTGAATTGACAATGAATGAAGATCTTTATAACACAAAGTACAAGGATAAGTTAGAGCTGTCTTACAAGGTATTGCTTAAAACTTTTTATAAGTGATTCATATGTCCATAGATAAACCCCTGAGATACTGCTCTTCAAGGACTGCTGGGGAAATTGGAAAAGAGCATCTTGCATTGCATATTTTCAAAGATTGAGTGATGTGAGAAGTTAGTAATTGTTGGTCATGCATATCACATGATGCAGTATCTGACGTGTTTCATTTTCAATTCGCAATCAGGGGCTTATTCATGAAGTGTTCACCACAATATTACGTGGCTTGTCTGGTGCCAAAGTGACTAAGCCTGGAAAATTTAGGAGTTGTCAGGATGGTTATGCTGTGAAATCATCTTTGAAAGCTGAAGATGGAATTCTGTATCCCCTTGAGAAGAGCTTCTTCTTTCTACCTAAGCCTCCGACTCTTATTCTTCATGAAGAGGTACAATGGATTGCGCTTGCAGACCACCAAATATCAATTACTGGTTGATAGCATCTGATTTTAAACAATGAGGTTTTACTCGTTTTTTCCTCTCGTATTAGATTGACTATGTGGAATTTGAGAGGCATGCTGCTGGTGGTTCCAATATGCATTATTTTGACCTTCTTATCAGACTAAAATCTGAACAAGAACATCTCTTCCGTAATATTCAGAGAAATGAGTACCATAATTTGTATGAATTTATTAGGTAAATATTAGCTCATTGCCAAATTTTACGTACAACTGGTCGTTATGTAAAGTATAAACAACTGTTTTTCACCTGCACATGCAGTGCAAAGGGCTTGAAAATTATGAACTTAGGAGATGGCCAACCTACTGCTGGTATAAAGAAGGTTCTGGAGAATGACGATGATGATGCTGTTGATCCACATCTTGAGCGCATAAAAAATGCAGCTGGTGACGATGAAAGTGATGAGGAGGTGATCAAACAGATATTTTATTACCTGCATTCTTATCTTTAATTCATGTGTGGTGTAGCATTTAGTAAATTTTGCGTTCTAGTTTTAGAAATCAAGGAAGCAACTTTTATTTATGCTGACCAACATATGAGTATCGTTGGGGAATCAAAACTTCGGTGAACTCGAAGCTTACATTTCAGTTTTTTTCAATTCTTTAGCTTATTTTGTAGCTGACCTATCGCCTATTCTAATTGTCTATTTGTTGTGTTCTATGTTTTGACTTCTATTGTGTATGCTTGTGTTTGTTGTGTTTGTTGTGTTGTGTTTGTTCCGTGCTTCTGTACATATATATTCAGGCTGGAGGAATCTACTCAAGTTGCTCAGCATTGGTCTTTGGGAGCTTACTGTGGCAGGGTTTTCTAGTCTTGTTTCTATATTTCATTAAACGGTGGTAAATGTTTACAGGATTCAGATTTTGTTGCTGACAAGGATGACGAAGGTTCTCCTACTGATGATTCTGGAGGAGACGATTCTGATGCCAGTAAGAGTGGCGATGAGAAAGAGGCACGTGGTTTTCTTTCTTGCCTTTGTTACCTTTGTAGTACTTCTCTACTCTTATATCTATGGTGTGTCTGATACCTTAATGATGGCAAATTTTCAGAAGCCTGTCAAGAAGGAAATAAAGAAGGACCTGCCTCCTAAGGCATCTACTTCTAAAAAGAAACCAAAAGATGACGAAGATGGAAAAAAGAAAAAACAGAAGAAGAAAAAAGACCCAAATGCACCCAAAAGGGCAATGTCCGGTTTCATGTTCTTTTCTAAATTGGAAAGAGAGGTGTGTTCTGTTCTTAGTCTTATACTCTTATACATACATGAACCATGAATGAACTGTAATTAAGGCAAGTTAGCTTTAAATAGGTGAGTACTCTTCCAGTGTGTGTGGACGGATTCTGCACTCTTGCACCGAACTAATTCTAGCCAACTATGACCATTAGCAAAATTGTTAATATCTATTTTGATTTTAAGAATTCACAAAATCTACTTGAAACTGTTAACTGGTTAAGCAGGGGTTTATACAGGTTGACTTCTCTTTACATAATATTTTTTCTGAAATTAGTGTAATTTTTTGACAGAATCTCAAGAAAACTAACCCTGGAATCTCATTTACGGATGTGGGAAGAGTACTTGGCGAGAAATGGAAGAAAATGACAGGTATGCAATGTTGCCAATTGTTTCATTTCATGCAGTTCCACCATGTATAATTCGTGCTCCGAACTTTATTATGCTTATGAACTAAACTGCATATTGTTTTACCTATTGAATGCACAGCGGAAGAGAAGGAACCATACGAGGCAAAAGCACGTGAAGATAAACAACGTTACAAGGATGAAATTAGCGGCTACAAGAATCCCCAACCCATGAATATTGATTCAGCAAATGTTACTGACAGTGCCTAAAGCTGGTTCGATATTTAAAAAACCCTCACTTTCTATATATGAATGCAATTGTCTTTTGAAACTTTCTGTCATAGACATGCAAGCCAATGTAAGTCATGCTCCATGTTTTTTTTTCCTGGAGATGGCATCTACTCGTGAACTTTGTAGACTGATACAATATTATACAAGTAATGTTCTTTGAATTGGCTTCATAACTTTCTCAGAGTTTTGTGTGATTAATTGGATGAAAAATTGGTGGAAAAGACTTTTGATCTTAACAATTTAGAAGGTGGAAGGTGGCATGGATCATGGATGGCATAAAATCAGAAATGGTTGTAGCAGTAGCAGTAGCGGTGTATTATACCGTTTTCTTCTTCACCTCGGATCCTACTCAACGAAGCCACCAACATTGAACTAATGGGACCATGAACACGTTTACAATGCATCAGAAAAAGTCTTTGCTTTTTTCATCAAAATAAGTCTCTTTTTGTCTTTTTGTTCTTTTGTTTGACATTGGGTAGTTAGATTCAACACATATATGGTTACAATTATTGTAACGTAAAATTAGATGTCTGTATTAAAAGCTAAAAAAATATGATTATTCTAATTACTAGTATTTATTTTTCGTAATTGCGTCTGATTACTTAAATTTCTGTGTGATTAATCTGCGTTTGCATGCATCTGTGTAATAAAAATTCCCATCAAAATTATAAACCATTGTAGTTGTAGTTATGAGCAACACGACATAATGAAAGAAAACTTCTATTTTACATCAAAAGTATATATTTTTTTAATTTATACATTTTAATCCTGATTAAAATACAAATAAATTGTATTAGTAAAATTTTCCTTAGTTTTTTTTAACTTCTCGTCTCTGAATAGACCCAAGGGTCAGAGTCTCTCACGTAATGAGAAAAACACGGCACGCTCACGTCCCTTTCACTAAAATGGGTAACACTGTGACACGTGCAAGAAGCCAGTGGTAAAGCTGAATCGGCCAACAAGCGTGCGAGGCACACGTGTCATTGACAATATGGACGAAAATGACCTCTGAGAAAACAAGGGTCAGATTTGGCGGCTAGCTTCTTCCTTCTTGTCACGCCCAGCTCACCCTTTTTTACTTTCCTTTTCCCATTATACCCTTTCTTGCAAAGTTAATAATAATAATAATATATACAACAATCTTCTTAAAAAAGTCACTTTTATCATGATTTTTAATTATTTGACTCTATATTTATTATTTTTTCGTCATAAAAAAAAATCTTCTGTTAATACTATTATTATAAACAAATACAAATCAACTCCTCACAAAAGCATAAAAATTTTGATATCTATATTTCAGTGGAGGGACACCTTAAGTTAAAAAACAAATAATGATTGATTAAGTGAGTGAGAAAAATAAATAATGATAGATTTTACAATAATGGAGAATATAAAACTATGCATAGTAGACAAACAAATTTTATAATTTTGGTGCATGTTTGGCATTAACAACTAGTTCCAAACAAAATCACTTTGATGTAAAGTCTTTTATTCAGCTTTCCTCATTAGTTTGGTGTTGGGGTGAACATGTTTGGATTAATCCATCTCTCAAATATATTACTTCATTAGGCCAAACAAGTCCTTCACATTTTCCTTTTTCATACCATTGTAGTTAAAAAAAAAAAAAAAAAAAA
>Ga0209589_1005658_pt1 | contig 21113 bp, 8 predicted proteins | sample CowpeawhiteBW_FD_187525 | JGI IMG/M metagenome (GOLD analysis project Ga0209589, IMG submission 187525) | Root nodule microbial communities of legume samples collected from California USA - Cow pea white BW (SPAdes) (version 2) | ecosystem: Host-associated > Plants > Roots > Nodule | place: USA... | reverse complement strand
GTCATGTATAATTTTTGTTTTACATTGTCGGTTCAACAGACAATACCATTGTCATATAGTATAGTATAAGATTTGGTATATAGACAATACGATAGACAATACTATAGTATAAGATTTGGTATATAGATTACACTACTAATACGATATATCAAAATACCAGCATGCATATATTTACATTGATTATTTTATTTTACAAAAAACTATAGTTATGAAAACAACTCTATCAACTGATATTGTTTCGTGTTACATATAGATTTTTTTATTGCATTGTAAATATTTTTCTTAGTATAAGGTTACGAGTATTAGTTGATTACAATTAGGCTTTTTACAGGAACAAATTGCCTATGCGCATTTGATTTAAACCAAGTCGAGTATTTTCACCTGCTACTTCTCCAGTTCTTATATTGAATCAAGCTATATATAAATATAAATATAAATAGGATGGTCCACAGGATCAAAACACATAAACTATATAAAGTTGTAATTAATTATACATATCAGCAACTGGTATATATATATATATATATATATATATGTATACACGTTGATAGCCACATGTGGCTAAAATATACGTGAGGGAGATAGAAAATATATATTATATATGAAGTAGTTTTAGTGTTATATATATATATAGTAAAGTACAGAAAGTTTGTTCATGAAAATATAATAAGGAAGATGATAAGTTTCAAAACCAGCACGCATGAAGAACATAAATATTCAAATAAAAGAATGTTTATATAGATGATAGTAACCATTTGCAGTGTGTCAAACTTTTCAAAAGTGGGTGGCGCAGGACAAGTCTATTATCTCTGCATTATTGAGAGAGTAGAATTCTGCATACAAAATCAGAATTCGATGAGGAAAAAAGTGGCGGCTTCTTTTCGGCAGGATCCAAGAACCCCCCTTGATCAGAATATACAATGATGGAAAAATAAATTTCTTTTTTTGTTACAATTAATGTTTTAAAGTTAAAACGAAGTAACTTCGAAAGTGCAGTTGATGATAGTGAAGGTGTGGTTTGTCAGCATCCCATGATGTCAGAAAATGGCATATTCAATTCAAAAAAGTTGGTTCTATTTTGGCAGCCATAGAACATATGCATGAGTCAGCATGAATATGATGATAACTTCCATACGTATAAAGTTGCCTCCTAAAAGAAGAAAACTAAACTTGTGGTGGTTGCATGTAGTATTTGGCATCACATATGTCAGAAATGACAGTAAAACTCACAAAAAACCACAAAGTCACTCTCAAAGACTAAGTTTATTTAGTAGGGACAGTTGTTATTGGTGTGAAGAATAATGAGGTTTTTGATGTTTGTGTAGGGAAGTGATTGGGACGAGTGTACCTTCGAGGAAGCTGTGAGAAGAGTGGTTGGTGACTTGGCACAGTACCAAGAGGACCAATAACTTTGACCAAAAACTTTACCACTCTTTCTCCATCAAATCCAAGTTGTTGTTATACGTTGGTTTCATGATTAAATTGGTTTTATTAATTAGGTCTGCATATTTATTATAATTTGTGTTAGTTTCAGCAGTTGATCTTAATTAGTATTGAATATGCCCATTTTTCTCTACTAATTTATCATTACATATCCTTTTTCATGACTCTAGTAGACCTTTTAGTTTTTTTGTGTCAACATGATTATGTTTTAAAAATTCAAGCATAGTTAATATTTATTTTTCTCTATTGTACTGAATTTCATTAATGAGCAGTAAAGTTCGAAATATTAATATATACATTTGATTTAAATATAAGTATATGTTTCATCATTAAATATTTTTAAATATATATATATATATATATATATATATATATATATTAATCATAAATAGTTATGGATGGAGTAGTAATTATTTAAATTCAATGATATTTACCTTAATGGTAATTGTTCATATATACCTAATAATATTTTTTAAAATGGTGACATGCGAAAAGAACAATATATCTATTAGAAAAAGGAGCCTCAGTTGTTGACCTGACAAAGCTATATTCCCTTACATATATATACAAACACCACGACTTGTTTATAAGAATTAAAGCTTCCTATTGTTCCTATAAAATAACATTCTTTTTTTTCATTATTTTAAATATCACGAAAAATAAAATAAATATGTGGTATAAATCACAGTGTTCTTAAGAAATTTAAAATAAATATTTATTATTGTTTTTTACGCGAGCCAGCCTACATATTCGTGGATAAAACTTAATACGAGGTGGGTTAGATATTTGAAATCACATTTCAAAAGTGGACGGGCCAATCTAACTCATATTTTGCGAATCAAATATGCAACAGGCCTAAACGAGCCAAACTACCTCGCATTACAACCTTTAATATCCAATAAAACTCATTGTGTGAAGAGAACATTATCTAATAAAACTCTTATAATGAAAAGAACAATCACTACTAAAAAAAATCATATTTCCTGCCAATTTTGTTTTGAAAATTTTTTTCGTAGGAAATATTTACAAATTTTGTTATGAAAAAAAATTTGCAAGAAATTGCTACTAATTTTCTTGCAAAATATTTTGTATAAAACACTTTCTGCAACAAATTTTGTAGGAAATACCTGCAAATTTTATAATTTTGTAGGAAATGATTACCTATGAAGGAATTATCTGTCAATCAAAATTTTTACAAAAAATGGTAAAAAACCGTCTTTTCTTGCAAATTTTTTTAACAAATTAGAAGGAAAAATCCAATGTAATATGATAATTTCTAGTAGTGAATATCTAATAAAATTTCTTATGACATTTATAAAAAAAAAATGTAAGATTGAAGAATAATTTATGTAATTAGATAAATGGTAAATTAAGAAGAAGTAAAGAAATATGGAAAGCGAAATTATAGGTGGTTTAAATGTAAAATAGAATCCTAAATTTTTTATGATAGTAGTAATTGGAAGTTTTAGATACGTAAGGGTTGTGGCTATAATTAAATATGATAAAATATGTTTATGTTCCTTAATGTTCGAAAAAAAAAATTGGAATTAATCTCTCTTCAAAATTTTGGATCAATCTAGTCTTTTATGTTTAAAATTGCATAGATTTAATCATTTTAATCAAATTTTAGTAAGTTTAACAAAATTTGGCTAAAATGACTAAATTAATGCATTTCTAAAATCAAAGAACTAAATTGATCAAAAAATTTAAAGATTGACTAATTCTAATTTTTACTTAAAATTAAACGGTTATATATAACCCCAGTAATAAATCCCCATTAAAATTAGATATTTTTGTAGCGTATATATGATTTGAATGAACTTAAAGATTGGAAGAATATGAATTCAACCTTAATTATTATAGAATTTAAGGTTTGTTTACGTTTTAGGTTTTATTTAGACTTAGCATGTAAACTTGTAAAGGTTTGAGTTTTGTTCACTTATCACACATTGACTCGAACTACATTCAACCAAAGTAAAATATCTATAGATTCAAATTTAAGTCACATAATAGATTTGTCAATTCGAATTTGCATCGCAATACAAGGGGTGTTTTTATGGGGAAAGTTTATTTGTATTAGGTTAATTTTTCGGGTTTAGGGATCTAAGCTCCAATGTTGCTTATATATTTACATTCTTTTTGCATTTAATCTTTTGACATTTTGTATAGATGAGTTGGAGTATCCCAATGTTTCATTGAGATTTTTTTATTGAAAGTAATTTCTTGATTATTTATGGAATCATTAATGCAAAAAGATGATTTAACTTTGTCTAATAGGCTTCGATTTCAAGAAAAAATGAATTCTTTCAAAATGTGGTAACATTTTTTAAGTTATTTGCACAAATATAGGTTTTGGTTGTAAAATAATCAAAGCATATATTGTACATGCTTCGGATATTTAAAGAACGAAACTTATAATGACGTGGTGACATTTTTTGAAAATATTTGCACCACAATTATAAGCTTCGATTATACAAATAAATAACCGAAGTCTATTCTTCTGCCTAGCACTCAATTTTTGGCAACGTTATTTTTCTACCACAACATTGTGCCGCTGTAGAATCTTTTTATCTCCTCTACACTTGCAAAAACCCACACTATCCTTTTTCCATTATAACTTAATAGGTCATTATTGATCTCCTCTCCACGTGAATCATTCTCCATTGCCATTGTTGATTGTCGTGAAACATCTTATTCTCCTCTCCTATCCATTTCCATTATTGGTAGCCACAAATCATCTCTTGTTGTTTGGAGGTTTGTTTTCCTCTTTCTCGAATTTGTTTTAGTATGTTTAATGTTTGTTCGCAATGAGGAGACACACAATGACGTATTTTGATCTTCGTCACAAGTTCATTAAGGTCACACCTTACTCCATTTCTTTAATCCATTTTTCACGCATTCTCCTTCCATTGTCCAAGCATTGCTTATTGTGTTGCCCATCTCGTACACGTCAATGTTTTTTTTTTTAATATCACATATAGACTTCGGTTCTGGAGGCAACTGAAATCTATCTATAAAGAATATGCTTCAATTAAGAACTAAAGCCTAAAGTCTTCTTTTTTTTACTTCACCTTGATATGTTTTAGTTAGAAAACATAGAACTATGAAAATAACCGATGTCAAATCTCTTTACTTTTCTGTACTAGTGAATGTTTATGATTCATTTGTACCGATTCTCTCAACATTTTTTCTAACAAAAAATCTAATAATTTTGTATTTTTTTTTATTTTGATTGGATGTGTTTTGTTTTTAATTTGCTTTTAAAGTTATTTATTTATTTCATGATTAATTTAAAAAATTCACAATATTTATAGGTGGTATTGATTCAATTTTTTCTCATGTCAGGGTTGATAAACTTGATATTATTGATTATAGAGTTTATTATATCAATGTTGACAATGTAGAGAAAAAGAGTTTGATATGATGATCATGAAAATATATTTTTTACTTTTAGTTATTTATTTGTTGTCACACTAAGAATTTACATTTTTTTCTATATAAATTTATTCATGTCCTACTAATTAACTACTTTATATTTATAAATTTATTATTTATTATTTTTGTTAAAAGGTTTTGAAAGGTTGAATTGGTGTATTATATTTTCATCGTATAATATAAATTGTTGCAAGTTTATGTGCATTAAAAAATATATTATATATTTCTAATATGGCTTGATAAGTTCAACTAAAATTTCAATTTTCATATTAATAAATGTTAATATATGAAATAAAAAAAATTAAATACAATATAATTTTACAGTTTAAATTTTAAAATATTATCAGTGAAAAATAACTCAACTAAAATCAAACTCTTACTAACAAATACAAATACCTAAATAAAAAAGTGCATGGCAGAATCCTAAAATTAACCATGTATGATTGAAATTAAAATTATTCACATAGCTGTTATATACAAAATTTATATTAATCTAAAAGTATTTGATATTTCATTTATATAAATTAAAAAGTAACTTAATATATGTATTTTAAAATATACTAAAATATAATTCATGACTCTATTACTATCCCATTGTTGTTTATTTTTAATAATATTTGATGAAATTTATATTGATCATTCCTCTTTTATATATATATATATATATATATATATATATATATATATATATATATATATATATATATATAAAGGTCAAATATATATTTTTTTATCTAATTATTAATTCAATTCGGTCTACCCACTAAATCCCAGTCAAACTGGGTTTCTAACAATGTTAAAATGGCAGTATCATATATATATATATATATATATATATATATATATATATATATATATAAACAAAAACAAAATTCCTATCATCCGAAGACCAAACTGACTGGTTTAAAGCCACGTGTATCTCATACATTTGTTGTCGGTACATTAGTATGTCATATGAATTGGATTGGTTTTGAGGGTTAAACTCTTAAATATAAATTAAATAATTCTCATTGTTTAATTAATTGTGTTAAACTTTCTTAACAGATTTTTTAACTTTCCTATTTATTGTGTTCGTGTGATAAGTACTTGATGCAAGGAACTTTTCAATTACAATAAGATCAAGGTTAAAACTAATTTAAAATTTCTTGTATTGATTAAATATTATAAGGCTACTTAGATATGATAAAATGAATCCATATTAGTCTATTAATTATTTTTTAAATTATGTTTTTTTTTTAATTTTTATTTATGAATTAAAAGACGAAAGCAATTTACTAATCATGGCTAGTAGTTGACATGCAAGTCAAAACCAATTTTGGTACCTAATGTTACGAGACAGCCATTTTTGTTACAGGGACCATTGGAGCAACAACATTTGGCAATGAAAAACACACATTGATGGGTACATTCAGTTTGAATTCAAAAGATGGTCAAAATGATAACAAAGTCATATTAAATACCCACAATTATTTTGTACTTATTCTTAAGATTACAACGTTAGTCAATCAAAATTCTATGTGGAAAATCTGTTGTGAGCTTTTGAGACGGCGGTTTTGACTCTCCATCTCCTCCCAAATTCTTCAAACCTTTCAATAAATTTTTAAGACAAAATATAGTTTTTAGTTTCTCTCTTTTCTTCAATAAGATCTATTCCGAATCTTCCTAAAAGGTTAGGTCATGATTTTTCAAATATTCTGGACATCTAATACTTGGTAAATCCAGATACCTTTTATTTAAATTTTAGTAGAATTAGTTTTTAAAGTGAAATGTTGAAAACATTGATTATGAAGAGAAACCATGTTACAAATTTTTATATAATAAATTATAGTTTCTTCATTTATTTTTTTTTTTTGCAATATTTTTTTCAATATTTCATATTACTTTCCTTAAAAATTACTTTTAATTCAAATTTGACAAATAGGAATTTTTTTTTCTCTTAAAAATATTTATAGACAAGTTTCTTTAGTCATATCCATTCCAACAACTGATGAAAATTATTTCCTACCTTTGATGTAACCATGTTGAAAATACTTACATAATGGTAAAGTTTTAATAATCCAAGCTTCATATAGAAATGGAAATTTGTTAGATTGGACTAAATTCTTGTTATGCCTAACTGAAGGACACATTCGGAAGTGACGCATTTTCAGTTCATTTTTTCTTCATAACGCATCGTTGATTGCGCAGTCACTTCAAGTTTTCAAAGTAAAAGCTAATGATTTTAACGTTGACAAATTCATTTTTTTGCTAAATTATTAAATGTCACCGTAAAAGAGTAGGAGAAATAAATGCTACATTTTCAATAAAGAAACATATTTTTAAACCAGTACTAATAATAAAGAAAAACAAAAATCTTATTTGCGTACAGTGTCTAAACTTATTGTTGAAAAAACTACAGAATATAGAGACAAAGCTCACCTTTTAAGCTAATTTTACAGAATTAAATCAAACTTAAATTAACTTTCTTACAAAATTTATCAAAGCTCTACTCATTATTTCATAACATTTTATAAATAAGTTGTGTCAAAGTTGAATAATTATATAATCAATAGTGTTGAGATCAACATGTATACATACAAAAGCAGAAGTAGCTAGAATAAGCTTCTGCATCATTTTGTAATTTGAATTCATTGTAGATCATGACTTGCATCCAAACACAGCATAAGTCTCATATACTAAGCTAAAATATTATCACCAAGATATTCATCTAATAGTGTTGATTCATGCAAAATTCTTACAAGGAATACATATACACACAGAATCATATAAATGACTGAAGTTTTGATGAGCCTAGGGCCCTTGATTCCTCATCAGTCACAAAACTTAGATGCACCACAGGACTCATGATGGCTCGCATAAAATGACCAAAAATTTCAATTTACAAAGGCAATGTGCCTTATGCTCACAAGGAGGAAAATTTGTTCCAAACTAAGAACCATGTGGCATCCTTTTCACCTTGTTAGAGCCACCTTCATCTGGGACAGCCCTTCTGAGTAGGGTTTCCTTTTTGAAGCAGGGAAACTGCAGCACCCTATATTTTAAGGTTACTAACAAATTTATGCTTCTACAGCAGCAGCAGCATCAGAAGCAGTTTCATCAGTAGAATCAAGAGATACCATTTCTTCCATTTGTTCCATAACGTCTTCGATCATCACCTGCTCCTCCGGGTCAAGTTCCGGAGCCGCATTAAGAATCTTCTCCCTGAGCTTTGTTGCTAATTCTTGTACACTGTCACTGTCCACCAGAAACCTCTTTAGAGCATCCTTGCCATGGAAATTCTGGCCGTTATATTCATAAAATGAACCACTCTTCCTTATGAGTTTGTGTTTTATGCTCAACTCTATAACCTCTGCTTCTCTACTTATACCCTTGCCAAACTCAAGCTCAAACTGTGCAGTTTTAAATGGAGGGGCATGCTTGTTCTTCACAACCTTGACAAGAACCTGACTTCCCAAAGTCTGCAAAAGAAATGCCATTAAGAATAAGTATTCATTTTATATCATAAATTAGAGACTAATGTATTGTTCAAATCAATATTAAGACCTGCCGCTATGAAATATTGCACAAGCAGAGACCACATACAGAAGATTAAGTGTGAAAAAAAGAGTCAACAGCAGATAGCTAGTGAAGAGCACTGGTTTAAGGGTCACCATCAGAACAATCTTCCAATGCATCCAACAAAATATTATGTAAAACAATTTTGCTTGGTTTCTTATAAAGATCTGCTATCTAATTGTTATTTATAGTACTTGTGTAAAGGTACAAATTACAATGTATTAGAAAGAGAAGTGAAAAGTTCACGTATTTATTCATGCTTATTTGAAACCATGCTAGTTGAGAAGGCATGGGAATAGTAATGCAGTGTGCATGGAAGAGTTTGAAGATGATTTCTACCTCTTCCCCCTTCTTGATAAACCCAATTCTTTTGATATTTAGCCTCACAGAAGCATAAAACTTCAGTGCATTACCACCACATGTAACTTCAGTAGGACCACCAAATCCCCCAAAAGTAGAAATCTTTGACCTCACCTGGAGAAGCATACACAAGAATTCCCATAACTAAAAGGTAACCAGTTCTCTCAAGTCTCAAGTAATTTCAACAGAATTACTTATACTTAAAGGAATAGACACATTTTTATACAATATATGTATGAGTGTGTGTGAGTGTAAGTGTGTACAAACAGTAAAATCTAGAAACATGCAAGTCAAGAATATTCCCTGGGATCGAAAAACAACCTCAATCCAGCACAATCAATATCACAAATGCATAAACATTCCCTGGGATCAAAAAACAACCTCAATCCAGCACAATCAATATCACAAATGCATAAAATTGGTTAATAAGCAAATAGAAACTGGCACACCAATACTTCAGTACAAATAGATCAATATCACATTCAACTAATTTATATAATCAAGAAAACAAAAGTACATTAACACATTTCATCTTATTTTAGAGTTTACTGGGTCTGATATATACACCAGGAAAAGGCTAATACCATAACATATTCGAAAAAGATATAATCAGTTGAATTTGAATATATGGATATTCCAGGACACCATATGCATGTTGTAGTACATCCCTTGACCACAGCTGTCGATTATTTTATAGCTTAGCTTTTTACCTCTAAATTCCACAAATAAAAGCAGGCACTAAATCTTGTACTCACGCAGCTTTAACTGGGTAAAAAAGAAAGAGCAAGAAAATGTAGCTAGGCAAAAACAGTAAATAGGAAGGAAAAAAGATAGATAGGGAACAAACCTTTAATTTAAATACAACATAACAATCAAGAAAAGTTATAAAACATGATAATTACAACAGCAAACACGTAATAGTGAACCTAAAACCACATTGACTGTAAGACTGACCAATCTCAACCACAAATTAGAAAGCAAAGCCCTTTGGTTCAGAAGGTCCACAAAACATACTCAAAGACAAAGATGAAATGAGTACACATAAGACTATAATATCCATTTAACCATAGGAAATTTGATACCGATGCAATGCAACTGCAGCTAATACCTGGTTTATAAAAACCAATATACACTGTGAAAGAGACAAAGAGTGGCACAATTTCCGAAGAGCCTGACTCATCAACCTAGCTTGCATTGCCATGTGAGCATCACCCATCTCACCATCAAGCTCACCTTTAGGAACAAGAGCAGCCACCTATAAATGGAGACATAGCAAAAAGTTGTACACATTAGCTCAAAACTTATAAGAACACCAACCCAGTGAAACAAGATATTAAGTTAAAAAGAAAAACAAAAAGGCTGAAATATGATTTTAGTCCCTTTGAAATTAACATTTTTTATTTTGGACCCTATAAACTTTTATTTATTTTCATCCCTTATAAAATGTGTGAATTTTGGTTTTAGTCCCAGTAAAATATTTTTATTTGATTTTCATCCATCTAAAACTTTAAATCACTGTTTTTAGTCCCTAATACTCTTTTTAGGATAGATGAATAATATTTATTATAAGGATCTTAAAAGTTTTTCTTGCGGTAACGCAAGAAATTACAAGTTACAACACTGGTATGTTACTTGGAATAATCATTTAACCTGTTGTTCAACACATAAGTAATTCATTTGTGTCATATATTAGGGATAAAAAATGATCATTTTCAATTTTGGAAGGACACAAAAATTTCAAAGGGACCAAACTCACTCATCCTCCAGGGACTATAAACAAATTTAAGCCCAACAAACATGGCATAAAAATTTAACATCGAAGTTAGACGGGGTCTATGTTAGAAAATATGTTAATTGCAGAACAGTATCCACATCACATATTTCAGGCTCCCAACTTGCAATCAACACATTATTTTCTGCACAATATAGGCAGCAATAACGATTTCCAAGTGCATAACTAAGATTAGGGTTATTTCACAATGCATACATATTAACACACGTGTGTAGGAAGCACTGCAGTTGAGAATGAGAAGACTAGAAGTTGAAAATATTGGGAACGTATTTAATATATAAAGAAACATCAGTCTTTCAACATTTACCTTTTTCAAATTATTTAAAGCATATAAATGGGTGCATTAATGCTTCCACAATTCACGCCCCGTGGACATGTACACAATCAATAATCACACTTACAGAGTAAGTACTAATAAAACCAAAACATGAAGGATTCCATACTTACACTGTCAACAACAATTACATCAACCGAACCACTCCGGATTAAAGTATCCACAAGGCCAAGTGCTTGTTCACCACAATCAGGTTGTGAAAGAAGCAAGTTCTTAGTATTTACACCAATTGACTCTGCAAGTGTCTTATCAAGTGCATGCTCAGCATCAACAAAGGCACAGTAGCCTGCATAACAAAAAAACAAATTAATTAAAGAGATAACATAAAAAGTAAACGGTAACAAAAATATAGAGTCTTCTAGTTATCATTAAAGTTATGGGAACATAAATCCAGATTTGACATAGCTTCCCCTAGACAAAAGATAACTTCTCTGCTCAATTAACTTACACAAACAACCTCTTCTTCTGATACACCCGTTTTGGACTATTAACTGAATCTGGAAGCACATACAAATTGTCGGTATAACCTCAATTTCGACTAGTTTCTAAGTTTCACCAGATTTTCAACAGCTAAATTTATTCTTAAGACTTTCCAAAGGAAAGAATGTCAGGCTCCCTTAAGTTCATCAATGCTTAGAAAGAAGTTACAGATGGAAATTCTAAATTGAGCTGCATAAGTTGATACTTGTGCAAAATGTTAGATTCATTTTTAGCTCCTTCATTCACTTTAGCATTTTCTCCGGCAAGTGCTTGTTTAAAAGTTCATCAAAAACTGGCTAATAGTATAGAAGCATGGATTGATAAAATGAGAACCCTATCATGGATCAAAACACAATTTTCACTTTCAAACAAGATCAGTTAGAAGACTGCATTAGAACATGATTTAGACAATCATTAAAAAATCATAACAATAAAAATAAAATCATTAAAAATCATAACAATAAAAGCAAAAGGCAGCCACACAAAAGACAAAATGATCACTACACTACTTTCATGATCATATAAGACAAGTTGGATTGTAATTGTATATTTAAAACAACAAAAGGCAATTGACATTTTAACTGTCACTTTAAAAATAGCATATAAAGATAACCTCCTAGCTTTTGTGCTTCTGCAATCACATGCAAAGCAAGAGTTGTTTTCCCAGAAGCCTCCGGACCAAATATTTCCACAACACGCCCCTACACACATCAGTTACATAAAATTATCATAATGTAGCAGTTGCATAATGAAGCATAGAATTGTTTCATTCCTTGATGCTCTTCTCGATATATATTTATCCCAAGTAAGTGGCTAACATATACGGAAACTAAAATGCTAGCAACATCTCATAACCAAACACATATTTTGCAGTTATAGAGTAACTAACAAAATTAACAAGATATAATAGCCATATAAATTGATATTTCCAAAGACCAGATAAAGATGTATAATTATAATTGGCAAATACACAAAAAAATTGTAGAGAGAAATCTACCAAATTGAACCCCCACCCCACAATAAGAAAATGAAAAGGCTTTTTGTCATCAACAAAAGAACTCATTCAATATATTGAAAGAGTTCCCCATTAGTTCCAGTACAAAAGGAAAAAAAGATACCTTTGGAAGACCTCCAACCCCAAGTGCTATATCAAGAGCAAATGAACCAGTAGACACCACAGGAATATTTTTAGGTGCCACAGAACGACCAAGCCACATGATAGATCCCTTCCCATATGCAGAAGTGATCTGATCAATAGCTTGTTGTAAGGCCACATCTTTCTTAGACATGCCCTCTTCACCTGAGTCACTTCCATCTGATTTAGACCTCCTTTTTCCTTCAAGTGTATGAAAAAATTAAAAAGGCTATTAACTTATAATCAGCGTCAAACTCCAAGAAGAACCCAAAAAATCTAAAAAAGAATAAGTAATATAACAAAATGTTACAGGAAGAAAAAGACAGCAACCCCTAAGCCAGCATCTGAACTTACTAGGACTAAAAGGCACAAAACCCATGCAATAAAAACAAGTGAAATGCACATTTATTTCTGCTTCTGCTTGGTTCAGAGCAACAAATATCGAACAAAGTATGAGAGTCAACACAAAAAATGAACAGGCTTGGTGACTCCAACAGAGAGATTCCTTATTCCACAATCTTGTATTAGACAATAAAACCGAAATAATAGTTTAGAAAACCCTTACGAGTTGAAAAGTTCAACACTTGAGACGTGCCCAATAGTCCTGGCTTGAAGCAAAAGCGCTGCAAGCAAAAGGGTGCCAAAAAATCATCATCATTCATTCATGCACCAAATAACTTTTTTAAAACATATATATTCTTTAAAAAAAACATATAATGCATCACCGTCAGAAGGTCGGAATGGAAGAAAGAACATTTAAGGAGGGAAGAGTTAGCGGTGCGAAGCAGCCACGCCATGGAACAGAGGCCCTAAAAAGGAATAATAATTTGTTTTTGCTCACAAATGAAGTGAGCAGTGTCAGTATCTGAAGTAAACTAGAATGTCTTTTTCCTCTTCTTTTTCTCTTAATTTTATATTGCTGCAATGAATTTAGGGTTTGCTTTCCCTCCATTTTCAATTTCCATTGCCATTGCCACTGACTGCCAATTTCCTAGGGAACAATTTTTTTTTATTTTGTGTAAGGAAAGGTTGGGGTGTGTACATCTTTGTTGGGCCAGGCCCATGAAGTTTCACTGATTTAGATCTTTTATCGAGTTCACATAAAAAACAAAAGTATATGGTATTGTTATGTACTGAATTTTATTCGTAAAATATGGTGAGGTGTAAAATGATGTCCCTTCATTTGCCTGCATGACTTTTAAACATTTAATAATTTATAATTGTTTTCAAAATTATATCTCGAGCTCTATTTTACTTGTCAATCTTGTACGATCTTAAATATGAATACTTCTATTTTCGTTTATGAAGTTCAATATCAATGGTTTCCCTTTTCTAAGCGCGAATTGTTTTGTATTAACCAGGGATTATGAATCGAGATTCAAATGGTAGCCGATAAGAATATTAAGGCGACAATCCATTAAAAATGAACTAGGCTAGGAAAGATACAACAATGAGTTTATGAAGATCTTTTATACAACTCACTTTCTTTACCTACATGAATTTCAACAATCCTCTGGTATTTACAACTCTAAATAGACCTCTATCTCATGTAAAAACAAATTGGTGCCAGTTTTACCAAGTTTTCATCTATTTGCATGATTTATCAAGTATCATCCTAATTTTAAGTGTATCCGTTCGCCCATTCAATGGAAAGTACTTTATATGTTCTGATAACATTTGGTCCAACTATTGTTCACTTCCTTCGTAAACAAAATAACTTTTATTTTCATGGATTATAGAGAGAAAAAGTTAAAATTCATGAGCCATTACTTTTTATGCACCTATTGCAACTGTAGTTTTTATGCATTATTGATGGAGGGGATGGAAATGAGACTTGGGCTGCACTACAGCTTGCTATCAAGGGTATCAGAATTACTGCTGTGTGCACTTCAGTTAAATATTGTAACTAAGCCAATTCATTGGCGACGGTTTATCTTGTATCTTCACTTCAGCTTCAAACATATGTCAACTACACCTTATTGGTTACACAATAGCCAGCACTATTACGCCATAATAATACCGAATCCAGATTCTCCACTAATTTTTTTTAATGTTATTCTCAACATTAAAAATATACTGATATTTTAAATATTTTTTAATATATTTTAAAACATTAAAATTAATGATAATGTACAATAGAAAAACGATACACAAAAAAATCAACACAAGAGGGCACCAGGACTCTATTTCAACACAAGAGTACATTTAATGGTTTGAGGTCTCTATTTCAATCGTATTAAATATCCATCAGGACTAGATGCCAAATATATCAATATAGTCTGTTCACTATTTAATTCACGTAGTGACGTTGATACGGTACAAGAGGGCATCACGTCACTACTTCTATTTTTTGTCTAGTCATTTTCTTGAGGGTGAAAGTGTACAACTTCATTTTCTTAAGTACTAAAGTAAATATTGCCCCATCCGAATCTAATACGTTAAACACCATAAATATATCATTTAAAATGGAGTGCTGCGTTTTTTTTTGGAGAAATAACATGAGTAAAATGTACTTTCGACGCTATACCAATTCATATTAAAAACAAAATTGTGTATAAAAATTTAACCAAGATAAATAATAACCAAAGCACACAACCTATAAAATAATTCAGTACCCGAAATGAAATCCAAAGTCCAACATAACAAATCGCAGTACCCCTGACTATATATAATAACCACATTCTCTCCAAATGAATGGAAAAAAAAGAAATGATAAATAAATTCAGACTATAGGATCTAGGGAGGAAAATGAATCAAAGGACCACCCAAAACTGCACGAAATTGAAGCCCATCAAGCACCATAGGACCTCAAAAATACCCATCAGCTGCATAACAACACATCAAAGAAGTAAATTACTGCTGCTTGCACTCTGGAGGTCGCTCACCCTGCTGACCATCACCAATCTGTGCCCTTCCACTCTTCTGAAAATCAGAAATACAAATGCGGTGACCAGAGTAATGAAAAATAACGAGAAAGTTAACTACACAATACCAAACAAAAAAACTTAAAACAGAAAACATTATGTGTCCATGAATAATTTCATTCAGACCACAATGAAAATATCTCACGTTAGAGGCAGATGACTGCAACATGCCAAAGGAAATTGGTAACAATGCAGGTGAAAAACAAATGCATTAATTCAGGTCCCAACCTATCAAATAACAAAACCAAGGTTCAATACTCCAAATAAATTAAATTATACCTTCTTTTTGGTCTTACTGTCTTCTTCCTCTTCCTCGTCGTCATCATCATCTTCATCTTCATCCTCCTCTTCATCCTCCTCATCGTCATCTTCGTCTTCATCATCCTCCAGGTCTTCAAACTCATCTCCCTGAACAGCCTCCCCAGTAAACCAAGATACAGCATGAGGGATAATTTTGTCCCTTATAGTTGACCTAAACAAGAATACAGATACAAGGAGCACCACGTTATGCTTAGACAGCGTAAGATAATCATGCAACTTGTTCAACAAAAAAGTATAAGGCTCGTACTAATGAAAAACATCAATCAAGCTTACCCAATGTCATAATCTTGTTCCATCTGATTCTGAAGTTCCTCAGCCTGTAGAAATAATGAAACTATTATAACAATACACAAAAGTTTCGTCTTTAGTTTTAGATTTCAGTTTATTGTGACAAAATGCCATACCAAATCTTCATCAATGTCATCATCATCTTCAGGAACTTCTGGTGGTTTGAAAAAATTGAAGAAGCTTTCACAGTTTTCAGTTTTGGTAATTGGTTTAGCATTCTTTGCACCCTTCTTGGGCTTTTTCTTCAACACCTTCTGAGTCAAGCATTTTCCCGGGTACCATTCAATTTCCGTCCTATTAAAAAGGGTAGCAACCAAAAGTTAATCCACATCAAGCCTAACCCTTTGGACAATACTGTAAACAGTGTAAACACATTACATAACACCATCATGTAAAATGAACACCATACCCAATTGCTTTCTCCAATATAGGTTCATCCTCATCAATCATATGATATGTTTTAGTCAAGACAGAGTTTGAAAAGTAAGGATTGGTATCAAAAAAGAACTCAAGCTTGAACCCTTTGGGGTCATCTATCCGGCTCCACTTGATGTCTTTTAGAAACTTGAGAGCACCTTCATCACGCTCTGAAATCTACTCCACAAAAAAAAAAACAGTAAAAGAATCACTTAAAAACATAATTTGAGTCCAACTAAAGATGTAACTTCGATGCAAAACTAGGAAGATTCAGCGGGTAAGAAATTGACTAACCTCTTCAGCCAACACATCATTATTTTTCATTGCATTGAGCCAAAAAGAAGGTACTCCTTTCTCTACAAATCACAAGCAAATTGATATCTCAGAATTGAAACAACATAATAAGGAGACATTTTATAGTCTCTACTCACCACTATCCTCTTCTGATCTGTCGGTTGTTTCATTTGCTGCCTCTTCCACTTCAGTAACACCATTTACTATTTCATAGCGCTGCATCCATTTATTAATAAGTTCATTGACAAGAATATTACATAAAATCAAATTATCAAATTATTATCCAACACAAATCAGAATGAAGAATTTCAAAATAGATTAAAAGATCATTAATAAAAACAAAAGATGCCTCAATTAGCACCAAGTCTGGAATCTACGAGAAGCATGTTATGGAAAACAGAAAGATAACTTAAATATCACATGCATGTCTATACGTTACAGAATACTCAGGATACCTTGGTGTATAACGGCTGATACAACTTTTGGTACTTAGCTTCAAGAGCTTCTCTCTCCTTGAAGAATTCTGCCTCTAGTTCATCATGTTTGCCCTGCACAATCAATAAACATTAAGAAGCTGGTACTACGCAACAACACATTCACAATAGCTAATTTAAAAATAACAGATTAATAATGGAGAAGCTCATGTGAAAAACAATTAGTGAAAAACAATAAAAACACCAATTCAAAATATTACAAAAAAAACTCAACAATTATTTTACCTAACATAATAAATACAGATAGTCAGGGTAAGGTATAAAATATTTTAAAAAAGAAGTTTACATCATCGCAAAAAAGTTTTGCATCAAGTCAAAGCTAACTTCTGATTATACAAAAGTTCAACAAAAATCAGAAACTCAACAAATCAGTCCTCCCCCAAATTAAAATTTGAAGTTAAAAAATATAAGTAGTCGAGAAGAAGCAGCATCAATACTGAAAAATTAACAAGAGGATATACCTGAATCTCTCTAAGAGATTCAACACGCTTCCTGACGATAGGCGATAAACTCTCCAGAACATCCGAATGCTGTCCAGCCAGACTCTGTATCTTACTCTGCAAACAAATTCAGTCCCGCAAAAATCATATACCAATAAACTAATCCAAAACTCCAGCAAACATAAAAAAACTTGTATTCTGGATAGGCAAGCAGAAGAATCGTTATCTGTAAAACTTTATGGAGAGTAAACAAATTCGATTTCAGGAACTGCAAAACAGTAAAGCATACCTTGAGAGCACTGACTAGATCGGCGCGATTGTCTTCGTTGAGGGCTGCACACGAAAACCAAACGAACTCAGCAAATTTGAACTGAAAAAGAAGATTTAGAAAGGAAAAGAAAGAAAGAGAGATGAAATTGCGAGAGGAAGGAGAAAGAACCAGAAGTGAGATCGGTCATGGTGATGTTATCGTTGTTGTTGGACATTGAGAAGAAGGTTGAAGAGGAAAAGAGGGAAACAGGAAGAGAACTAAAACCCTAGAAAGAGGGGAATGAAGCAGGGTTTGACGATGCCGTCGAATCTTCTTCTCCCACTCTTTTTAAACACAACACTCCTTACCCTCACACTATTATTATTTAATACTACTATTTTATTTTCATAATTAAATAATTCAATGTGCTAAAAAAAAAATCTTTCCAAAATTTTCACCAATATGCCATTTTTTTTTAAAAAAAAAAAAGGAAAATTATCCAACTACACTTTTTTGAAAAAATTTACTCAAGTACACCTAACTTTGTAGGTTAGAATTTGGGTTCTGAGATCGAATTTGAATCTCAATTTGGTATTCTTTTACTATAAACGTACCAGAATTTGTAGGGCTCGAATTTCTATATAAATTGAAAATTATATAAAAAATATAAATTTCAACAAATTTAATTCAAATATAATAAAAGTAAACTAATATCGATGTTTTCAATTATTACATGGAAAATGTAAACTACTAATAAAAAATCATATTATATTAAAATTAATCAATTTTATCAATAAATTTTGAAAATACTTTAAATTCATTATTACTATTAATTAAAATTTATTAGTAAATGTGTGATTTATTATTAAAAACAAATGTATTACATTAAGTTAGATGATAGATTATTATTATTATTGTTACTTTTGAGAAATTGCAAATTTTAAAGATGTTGTTTAAAGAATAAATAAATTATACTAAATTAGTTGTTTGAAAAGGATTTGTCACAGTTATTCATCATTTAATATTATGTAAAATATAATTAATCACTAACATAAATATATTATAGTTAGAACAAATATTATTTAAGAATAATTATTTGCAGTAAAATTTTAAACAGTTTATTTAGGCTAATATTATAAACATTAGTTTAATTTTAATATTGATAATGTGGTAAATTCATCGTTAAAAATTTAAAACATACTCTAATAATAAATTTAATTTGCAAATATATTTGTATATTTGGAATCAAATTGATTAATGGTAGAACATTTACTATTATATTAGATTTATTGATTATTAGAATGATAAATAATTATTAAATGATAATTAAAAAGTATTGTTATGTTTTAAAAATAATGCTTATGTCAAATTAATTGTGGTAGAGTATTAAATTTAAACTAATAAAATTAATAATTATACTAAAAACACGTATAACACAAAAACATAAATATCACGAATATGCATGAGAATAACAATGGAAAATAACATTAAAAATACAAATAATGTTGACGAACTCAAATGATAATTAAATTCTAAATAAATCAAATAGAAAATATAAATTTTATTTGTATATATAGTTATTTTTTGCTTTTGCTTTCTTCATCATAGTGGGTGAAGATGATCAAGTCACAAAGGATTTTTTTTTTTTTTATGTAGTTTATGTGTGTGTTTTATAATGGATAAATAATTTAATACTATATTGTTATATTTTATAAATCATTAAAGGTGTTACATTTTTTGCATTACACCAAAATTAGATTATGGTGAAACAAAAACATCAAACTTTATTTGAGAAAAGTCGAACTTGAATTCAGCAACTTCAAAAGGAAGATTACACTTTAACTTTGTGAGAAAAAGCGTGATCTTTTTCTCATGTTTATAATTCATTGTCAACAACACATTCCAATGGAGATTGGTGAATATTGGTGTTTGTTAAGTGATATTTTTTCTTAGTAAAAAAACATAGAAAGTAGTATGAAACTCGTTAAAACTATTAAAGGTTGTTGCTACTTCTACGTGCTTACCAAAGTTAGGGATCGCTTGAGTAGAATTGTTGGGATTTTATGACAAGTTTGTACATGTTTTGTCATGGTTGATGATATTACCACAAAAGAGAGATTTGTAGGTTGTATAATACAAATACTTTGGAATGAGCAAATGTCTTAATCATACTTAAGTAATGCTTAAGAAATTATATCAAAATATTTAACATAACAACAATAACATAAAATCTAATACAAACAATAGTGATAATAATAATATAAATAAAAATTAAATATGTCTTTTGATTTAATAGTTAATTTATTAAGAGGAATGTATTTATTTATTTTTAAACTTTAGAGATGTAAATATATCACAATTTTGTACAAAGACATATTTTGATATGCATAAATTTGGATACTAAAAACATATTTAATATTATAAATAATAATAATAATAATAAAGTCTGTAATATATATACATTTTTTAAATACATATAGATATATAATATTATAGTAATAATTGATGATAATGTAATATTGTCATGTTAATATACAAAGTAAATGTTTATTTATTAAAAAAGAAAGTGAAATAAATTGAGAAAATAAATTTTTATGAATGAAAACAAAATTTGTTTGAATAGATTTATAAAAAACATGAAAAACAATTGTTAGTCTTTAAAAAATAAATACATAATTATATTATAAGGAGTAAATTAAAAATAAAAAATCGTGGACCAGAGAAAATATTCTTTATATGTAGTTATAGATAATAATAATTTCTATACCAAAATTCTTATTCAAATTTATTTAAACTATTCACCAATAACTTACTTCAACTTTCTCAATCCCATTTTTATTTCAACATAGTTTTATCAATTTTAATTCTTTTATTTTAAATGATAACTCACAGTTCATTTTATCATAATTTACACTAATTACATTAGTTTTATGACCAAAGATAACATAGTAACCAATTAAAACATCTTTTATCCATCAAACCGATCCCATCACCGAATGACTTTCATAAACTTATCTTTCATTTTCCTTCATTTCTCACCATTTTTCAACTTCACATTCCCCTCTCTTTCCCTTTAAATTTACTCTTCCAAATTCATCTTAAAAAACAAACACAAACTAAGTACTAATGTCATACCTTCATAAGCCAATGT
>Ga0209589_1005655_pt1 | contig 21128 bp, 8 predicted proteins | sample CowpeawhiteBW_FD_187525 | JGI IMG/M metagenome (GOLD analysis project Ga0209589, IMG submission 187525) | Root nodule microbial communities of legume samples collected from California USA - Cow pea white BW (SPAdes) (version 2) | ecosystem: Host-associated > Plants > Roots > Nodule | place: USA... | reverse complement strand
AAAAAAAAAAAATAAAAAAAAAATAAAATATATATATATATATATATATATATATTAATTAATTTAAAGTTTTATTATTTTAATTTAAATTATTTTTCAATTTTTTTTAGTATTTTTATAATTTATTTTTTTCCTCAATTTAAAGTAATTTTTTAAAAAAATTTATATGTTTTATAATTTTTATTACGTTTTTTAAAAAATAAAATAAAATAAAAGTTAGAGAATATAAATTTTAAAAAGAATTAAAAATATTAAAAATTGATTTAATTTTTTTTATCATCGGAAGTCTACTTCTGGTTATGTTTTTGATTTCTGGAAGTCGACTTCCGGTAATGATTTTTGATTTTCAGAAGTCGACTTCCGGTAATGATTTTTAACTTCCGGTGATATATTTTAACTTTCGGAAGTCGACTACCGGTAATATTTTTTGACTTTCAGAAGTCATATATTTTGACTTCCGAAAGTCATATATTTTGACTTCCGAAAGTCTACATTCGAAAGTATTTTTGGGAGTGTGATGTCCGTGAGTTTCTTTAAATGGTCAAAGGGTATTTTGGGAATTTAAAGAAATTTTGGAGATACAGAAGAAATGTTTGGAGGTGTAGGAAGAAAGACTCCTAAAAATTTTTAGAGTTTAGAGTTTAGGGTTTGTGAATTATAAGCATACCTCGTTCCATTTTATCATTCTTATGTACCCATGTAAGAGATATGATAGGAATTACTCTTTGAATGAATGATGTAAAGGTATGAACACAAGTGAAAATGAATTATTTTATAGTTTTGTGTTTATGTTTCACATATTTTGACCAAATTATTTGAAACCTTTTATATATATATATATATATATATATTTATTTATTTATTTATATATTTATATATATTAGCGTAAATATTAACTAATAGCAAAATGTAATATACATTGATATACATATATTATTGTTTTGAAGAAGAAATCATTAAATTACATATTTGTAATTTTTACTCAATTAATTCTTCATTAGGAGATCAAATAATGATCTATGTTGAGGATGTTGAGCTTGCTTGTAATGGATAGGAATATTATTTTTGATAATGAATTAATGTATTAAACTATAACAACATCGGAGAATATATTAATTATACTCAAAATGTTATAATTTAGTTTCAATGAGTTTCCTTAATTTTGTATATCATCCATAATTTTTGTTGTATTTTAAAGAACTGAAAAAAAGATTATAATCTACGTATAATGTAATATAAAAGACTAAATAAATAATTATAACCTCATTAATGTAGATATTTTGGTGTGAACAAAGTACGTTACTGTAGCAAGTATGCTGAGATTTTGAAGTATGGGATATCCTATTAATGGGTCAAAATAAAATTGAATATACACATTATTTAATGTATATGTAAACAATTAAAATAATTGAGGATGTTGTGTATCCTTTGCGAGAATAATTCAGTTTTATGAGGTTTGGTTTGAGAGAAAATGAATTATTTATACTACCTTATTGTCAATTGGCCCGATAAATGAGTGAATAGTCATCATTTCATTTGTTCCATTGTTTTACAAATTAATTTTTCTACGAAAGAATATCAATTATAAAAAGAAAAAAAAAGTTTTGAATACTTAAATTATTTTATTTTTTACACCCGACTTAAATATTCAATATTTTTATATTTAGATGGAGTTATTCAATGTATAAATTTTATTTTTGAACATGTATATATAAGTTATAATTAAATTTAATTACTAATTTGGTCTCAAATTAGAGATGGCATAATTATATCGTTTTAAAAAATGGAGAAACTAAATTGAATCAAAATTTTAAATTGAGGGACTAAATTGATATTTTTTAAATTAAACTTTTTTAAACAATTAAAGGACCAAAGTAAACATTTTTAAAAAATAGAATGCGTAAATTAAATCCAAATATAATAAGAGGACCAAAATGAATCAAAACAACAAAGTAAGGGATGAAATCACTAATTAAACCATATTTGAATTTAAAAAATATTAAATTAAAAATATCAAATAAAAAATACTTAAATTGTTATCAAATTTATATATTTTTCCACTTCCATGAAATAACGAAAGCAAGAGAAATACAAATATTATAAAACATGACTATCATAACATCTCTAAACCATAAACAACACCTGCATGTTTTTTCAAGTCATTTTGTGTATGAAAATAGAATTTTTTAATCTCATTAAAAACATGCAGAGTGACCAAACTATCGGACCCTGCGTGATGACTTTTTTCTGGCACTATTATCCAAACCTAGGGACTCACTAACTCTGTCTAAACCACCATGAAGGTTGGGACAAAATCTCATGAGATGTTTAACATCGTATACTTCCTGTCCAAAGAAGAATTTAACGAGTTGCAAAAAGTGATCCAAGTTGGGAGGTAAAAGTGGTTGCATATGCAGAAAATGATGGCTCAATACCTTGATCATGTAGGCAAAATCATAAGCACCGTGAAAAGTAATCCAGTGAATATGACTATTGCAAAGGAGTCCTGAGATCATCATGAGCTCAACAAATTGCACAATGTTGACTCCAAAGTTTCGATTCTTATGAAAATCCATGCCTTGACGTTGGAGGAGGGTGATAGAGTGAGGAGCATGAGGATGACACGTGACATCGAACTCACAGAAGTTGAATTCCCAAATGAAGCGATGGGAGGTTCCAAAGGTTGGAAGGTTGCCATGATAGTCTGAAAGGGTCAATCCAACTTGGATGAGATGAATACAGTCCACATTGGCTTTCATCACCGCATAGTTATTTTGTGGTTGTCGGAGTGTTGGATGCGACTGAAAGATGACACCAGAAAACTCTGTGTCTATAGAGATGAAAGGAAAGAACCCAATCACCCTACGGATCAACTCGAATTCTACTTCGAGATTGTAGGACCAAACTGATCGTGTCATCACAACATCACATGACATGGCCATCTTTGTATCTCTTTTCCTATCTCTCTTTCCAAAAGTAATAAAACAGGACTACAATTGCACATTTTTATAGTACTTTTATAGTGATGGATTATACAAATAAATCATAAACTGATTAGAAAAGATAAGATAAAATTAATTTGTGCAATCTAATCTTATTGTCAAACTTATTCTATAAATAACATTATTAATATAATATATTAATAGATTTGATTTTCTTGATTATAATTATATTTATGCTAAGAATAAATCATTTCAATGATCAGATCCATATTAAATATACTTAAAATGAGATCCCATTTTATTCTTTTAAAGTTTGTGAGATTTATAAAAATATAATTAGACTTCAATTTAATCTTATATCATAAATACTCTTATTTGATATTTATTTACAAATTTTATCTTTTATATATATATATATATATATATATATATATATATAATATTATGTTATTTATTTTAAAGTATAGTTCGAGTTAAATGGTGATAATTTTTTTTGAGATGATATATTTCAAATCTAAAGCTTTATCTCATATTTTATAAATGGTTATACTTAAATAGTGGATAACTTATCTATTTTACAAGATTATTATATTTAAATTGCATATAAGTATTTTTTCTATTTTATACACCATTTTTGTCTAGTTTGAAAATTCTTAAAATTAAAACCAAAATTTCAGTTATATATGATAAAATAAAGAACTACAAATAAGAATCTCCTATTTAACTAATACAATTTGTACGAGAACATGCTATAATTATCAACATGTGATCTTATAATCACTTGATTTTGACTATAAACTTCTTAAAAGCATAAATAAATGTCATTTCATATTTTTAAATTCAATTTTCATTACAAGCCACGTAAATGTATAGACTTAGTGTATAGTAGAAAGATATATAACTGGTAATGATATGTGTCAACAAAATCATATAAACACTTATATATTTGTCTTCAATATGTATTTTTCTCTATTTGCATTATTTTTATAGTTTTGATAAGGGATATAGATAAATTTAATTTTAAACAAAATTAATTGTTTTTGTAATTATTTTTCCATTATATATTGATTAATTCGTAATTGTTTTTTTTTTCTGAATGATTTTAAATTCCTTCTTAATCTGATGAGGGCATTTTGATAAATAGCAACGCCAGATAATTAGTTTTATTTATTTTTTTATTTCACGTTAATTATATCTACTACCATTTTAGTTTTCTTAATTCAAAATTTCAAGTTTTACTTTTGTGCTTCTCTATTCTTTTTTTCCATCTCACCCCAAATCAAACAGTATGTTAATAATGGTGTCAATCATATTTGGACAAAAATAATATCGTATATATAACATATATTAAAAGTAGTAACTTTTAAATTTTAAAAAATTATGAAACAATGATTTTATTTTATAAAACTGAAATTAAAATTATTTAATTTAAACTAAAATATAACATTATTATAAGAAAATATTAAATTAGTTTTCAAACAGTAACGTTAACCAAAATTGCGGTTCTTCGTCTGTTAATTGACTCTAAGAAAATATAAAAGTTTATTTTTTATTAAATAAGTTAAGAAATGTAAAATTATTTTAATTTATTTTTGATAAATAAATATTATATTAAATGTAAAATTAACATATAAAATCCATTTAATTTAAAAAAATAATATATGTTAATTAAAATAAATATTAAAGACAAATAAAATTAGTATGGATAAATTAATTTATATTTATTTAAGTTAATATTAATTAAGTCAATCCTAAAAAGTTTTTAAATATTTCTGTCGTACATTCAATTGAGGGAGATCTTATAATAGAGTTAAATAAAATGACACTTTGTATCATTATTTATATGATTGAATATTTAAAGCACCAAAAATATTTTATATGCCTTTTTTTTTGTCATCGAAGAATAATGTAATTTATACCATCCTGTTTTAATCTTTTATATCATATAGTTGAAAAACGTTATATTTTTATAAGTTTTCACTATGAATATTTTCTTCCCTATAGGATAGAAAATAAATATATATTTGTTCCATTTTTTTTCTCTCCTTAATATTAATGCCGATAATTAGGTTGCAAAATATATTCGGTGTCCAGATTAAGGCCAAATCAATCAATAAGATTTTATGTGTGATCTTTGAAAATTTTCATACCTTTATTTGAATTTATTGTTCTTTCAATTTCTCCGTTTGTTACACTTAATCCTCCACAACCATAGTGAGGCCTTCCACTTTACTTGTATCAACAGACATACAGACGCCGTCGCGTATATACGTTTGCATTTTTTAATTTTTAAAAAATTTAAATTAAGATAATAATAAATATAATTAATTTTTAAAATAGATGTTAAATATAAAATAAAAGAAAAATATATGTATAAAAACAGTTTTTAAAATAATGATTTAAGATCAAAAAGATTTTTAGAATAACGGTTAAAAGTAAATTATTTATAAAATAATTAATTTTAAAAATAATTAAGAGTAAAATTGGTATCATAAAACGTGAACACAAAAATAAAAATTTATTTTATATATTGTTATAGATAATGGTTGTTTATGATTCATTATCGTTGAATCTTCCTTCAAAGAAAAAACCTCACATAGTTTGAATGGAAATATAAAACTATATTATCAATTAAATTTATGAAATGAATATTCAATTACGGTTACCTTAAATATTAAAAGAAAGGAATGTGTTTAAATTTGAATATTTTTTTATTAGATAAAAATTTGGTTATTTTTTAAATTGATAATCAATTATTTGTATTATTCTATATACGTGAGAAATTGTATCTGTAATAAACACTGCTCTTTAATATGCTATATTAGTCATCATAAGCTCAAATTACGATTCCATCATACACAATAGACATATCAAAGTGAGCCAACCCGGCTCATACAGATTGGTTCACTACGAGTCGGGTTGAAAATGATTGAATCCAATCCGGTTCACTTTATGGTGAGCTAGAAATTTTGCAACCCGGCTCAACTCACCACAGGTTGGTAGGTCAAGTAGGTTGGCTCACCAACCTACATAAAAAATTATTTATATATTTATTTTTAAGTATTCAATTATTTAAATATTTTTTTAAGGAACCTATAGGAACCTATGAGATGTTAATTAAAGTAAAATCAAGAACCAATGTCTTCATCATGCTCACCACCAATATATGATGAATTGTTTTCAAGAAAATGTCCATATTGTCCAAAAAACATGACTAATATTACACATTTTCTGTCATGTTATTCAACAAAATATAAATAAAAAAAATTACACATTTTTGTCATGTTAATTAAGGAAAAATTGTTTATAAGATGGTTGCTTGAGTAATTCACTATAAAAATTATATTTAAAGATTAAAGTATCAACATATATAACTTGACAATCAAATTAATGAAATATTCAAACTATTCAAATATTATTGAGCAACATTCTAGCATTTAAAAATATGAAATTGTGAACCTATATAATTAGGAATAGTAAACAATTATTAAAAAAAATAAAAAAAATTGTAAAAGAATGGTGGTGGGTTAAGTGGGTCAACTCACCCTAAACCCGGCTTGAACCTGTTTAACCCGTGGGTTAAGTGAGTCGGGTTGAGTTCAACCCACTTTTGAAAAAACTGAATTTTTCTCAATCCAACCCGGCTCGAATCCGTGGTGAGCCAGGTTGACTCAATGATTGAAACTCATTTTGACATCTCTAATTCACATTATTTGATCAATTTGGACTTTGAAATATACATTTTATGTATTTTGACTTTTATTAATAAAGAGGATTTAGCTCAGATGCTAGAGTCTTCGCTTAGCATGTGAGAGGTATGGGGATTGATACCCCGCATCTCCAATTTTTGTTTTCTTTTGTTTTTTCACTAGTACAGAAATTGATTTCTACCTCGCCTTATATGCCTCGGTTATCCAAGAACCGAAGCATATAATGGCGTGGTGGCATTTTTGCAATTTCAAACAACTTTTATGCTTCGGTTCAGCTTAACCCGAAACAAAAGAGAGGTATATGCTTCGGTTCGCCAAAAACCGGTGCCAAAGGAGGCTCATATGCTTCGGTTACACAAACCCGAAGCCAAAAACCCACCCTTTGGCCTCGGGTGAGACTGAACTGGTGCCAAATAGGGCTATATGCCTCAGTTCAATTAATAACCGAGACCATATGGTTTAATTAGGGCACCAAATTCGTGAGCCCCCTTTTCTCTTCTTCTTCCCCGCGCCCCTCTCTACAGCAGTACCCTTTCTCTTCTCTCGTCTCTCTCTCGTCACTCTCTCGTCTCTCTCTCTGCCACCACCTTCCTCCATCGCTGCCACCACCTTCCTCCTCCGTCAAGGTCTTCTTCTCCGATCGGCGTTGTTCGCGTTGCAGAGAAGCTTCAATGGTGGCTGTTCTGGTTCGCGGGAACGGGAAGTTCAGTGGCTTTGGCGCTGGCTCGTCTGGTGGCCGGAACACCTCTAACGAGTCGTGCGGCGGATCTTCCTCTGCGACGCCGTTTGCGAGATTTGGATTCCTGAGCTGGTTTGTACTGCGCGGCGGATCTTGCCCGGAACACCTTCTTTCTTGTTGTGATGTCTGAGATTTGGATTCTTGAGTTGATTCTTTGATTTGAACTAATTTTTTCCCTGTGCACAAACATCTTCTCCGTAAGAGCCAAATGGATTTGGAGTGTTTGCGGTTTCAAAGGTTTTTAGGGTTTTGAGACAGGGATTGCACCTGGAGGGTGAGACAGCAGCCTAGTACGGTGGTTCGTGTGCGAGGAAGATGGTGGCCCCGTATGGCTTCGGTTCTATTTTGACCCGAGGCAAAAATGGAACACTATGACTTCGGGTAACAACCGAGGCCAAAGGGGGTGTCTTTTGGCCTCATCCCCATATGCCTCGGTTCCAGACCCGAGGCAAAATGAGGAAAATAACCGGGACAAAAAGCCCTTACTGCACTGGTGATTAGTAATGAACGTATGTGTTGTTAAGCATTGACAACATGATTGGGAAAATGTTAGTGCATTTTAATTGTGCTTTTGGTTGGGTGATGGAAATTGGAATGAAGTCGCGATGTGGAGTGGACGAGGATGGGAAGTTAAGAATCTAAAAATGGATATGGAACAAGAGTAATGTGAATGAGGTCCAGAAAATTGTAAAAGCTTACTTGAAATGAAACGTAGAAGATTGTTAAAGTTGAAAATGAAAGTAGAGTAGGTTTTGGAAGCAATATGGAGAAACAATTTATACTTTTCCACGCATCAAAGTTTAGAATTTCATCAAAAATCTCATTTAATATATAGCTGGAATGATGTATTTATACATGTCATGAGTATGAAATGCAGATGCTCTACTACGTGGATTCTCTCCACAACATGAATATTGTTGGAAAAGATTTTATGAAACATGAAATTAATTCACCTGAAATGGTTGAAATTTTTGTTCATAAGATATCTTTATGTTGTATATTTTAATTTTTAATTTTCATAATTTTTTATTATTTAAGTTTTAATAAATATGTTATTTTAAATAAAATAATGGAGGTGAGTATTACTTTATTAGAAAATATATATTTATTTATGTTGTAAGTCACATCAATTGTCCTATGGTGGAAGTCAATGAGTTACATTTGAATCGTGGTGTTTAACTTATAGTTATTATACTCTTAAGTAAAACAAAGTTACATCTTGAATAATATTTGCAGTTATTGGCATAATGGTAGGCGTTCAATCCAACAGTACAATAGTATCATAACCGATTGTGGTTAATCTCTTAGTAATTGTTTCATACGAGTACAATATGGTCCTTGTATCAGAAGGCTTCTTGGCAAAGGTTTAGGTAAGCGTGGTTCGTTAAGATGAACGATGGTATAAAAATGTGTATTTGTGATTGAAAATGCTTTCGTCAGAGGGAGAGCGTACCAATATAAAAAGAACTTACCTTTAAGAAAGAGATTGTTCGGAATCCAAATATAAATATAAGTTTCACATTAATTAAAAATGAAAATATAAAAACTTTTAATCCTATTACTTTAAAATTTGGGGATCAAGATTCATTTCCTTATTTAGTTAGGTTCGAAAAGTTAAAATTATATGATTGTTATCTTATCTCGAACATTTTGATCTCTGAAAAAGAAGCAATGTATGTTGGCTGAATCCCTTGATGATTTTACGCAAGGTGTTGATTTTTATTTTTTTTACTGTCAGAGTACTCAATAATCTATCAAGAGACTGAAAGTCTTCCAAACTTTTACGTATCTCTTATAATTCATCTCAATCATTAGAAACAAAAACCCAGAAAAGAATGTAAATTTATATTAATGTTGACTTTGTAAATGCGAAATACAACTTATTTCTAACTTTCTTCCCTCTTCTACCATTCCAAATTTATTTTATTCTCAAACTGCAATTAACTAATTTAATGAAGTTAAATAAATAGTTACAGTGTACTATTTTTATTTAAGAAAAAATAGAAATGAGATGATGTACAAGTTTTACACAGAGATATTATAATGGGCATATTGCAGCTGTTGTGCGTGGGCATTGTTTGATATCCTTTTCTATGAGATATTATTAGTAATTCGTAAAGTCAAATCTATGAATTCGAAAGTACATATATATCATTTGTAATCATGATAACTTTATTTCTTAAAGAAATGTAACCACTGCACTGTTATCGATCACGATTCCCTACAGATTATAACACAACCAACATCAAAATCTTTTATATATTCTTTTTCTTTATAGTATTATCGATTTTTGGTTCACAATTTTTATTTTTAGTATTTATTTTTATAATTTAAGAACACTAATTTTAGTTTATGCTGTCATTCTCAACATCAAAAATATAATTTTAAAACATTAATAATGTCTTATTTATGTAATATATATATATATATATATATATATATATATATATATATATATAATCACTACAAGATTTCCGGAGTTTAAAAAACATTATGTATTTTCAATTATTAAAACACAAAAAATATTAACATATATTTTATCTCATTTATACATTTATTTTCTTATTTCTTTTCCTAAATTTGATTCTTTATTCATTATAAACTCACACTTGGATTCCTAACAAATCTTATACATCTTGTAGTATTTCAACTTTTAAACCTTCTTTTACGAACATGTGATTTTTATATTTAATCACTATAATGGCATCATGATGATATTAATATTACTTCATCATTAACAAAGAGTAATAATAGGTACTAAAAATAACAATTAACTCTAAATATTTAATTTAAATAGTAATTTTTAAAACTATGTTATCAAACTTAATTGTCAATGAAGTTGCAATATTTTTTAATTTGGTTAAATATTTTCAGCGTTAATTTTGTCAATTTAAAAAACAAAATATTAGGGTGATGTTAACATCATGAGACTTGAAACACTGAGTTGTCAATAATAATAAGCCAAATTTTTTTAAAACAATAACATGACACTTGAAATTATAGTTAGCTTATAATTTTTAGGTGTTACAATTCTAGTGACCTAGAATAAAAAATAATGTTTACTGTTAGATTAATGTACTAATTTTAAAATTAAAAAATAAAATATTTGTATTTTAGAATTGAAAAATGAAATAAAAGGCAAACATTATATTATTAGTCAATCATAAGTGTGTACACGTAAGAAAGTCATTAGATTCCAAGTACAAAAATGAAGTGCATGAAAAAAAAAATAAATCCATATCCATGTTTTCGAGAGATTAACCAACTAGGCTTATGTGGACCACTTTCAGCATTATCATCATTACCTACTCACTTTTGTCACCATCATTTCTGAGGTCAATTTCATTACTGTGCCCAATCATAACACACAATATATTAGCCTCACACATCAATCTCATCACAAATACCAACCCCATTCCTTTCGATTAAATAAGATGGTTCGTTCGGTCTAGTAAAAAAATGTACGGTTAACTTTTTCTAATTTTGAATCTCTCCATTTTTAAAAGTATATAGATTTAAATTTTTTAATTAAATTTTGTTAAATTTATTTAATATTTTAAATATATTTTTAACTAAAATTAAAATAGAAATATGTTATAATTTAAATGTTATCAAGAAATATGTTTGTACTATCAAATAAATTTAAGAAAATTTAGTTAAAATGATTAAATTCAGAAATTTTTAAATTTGTTAGAAATATATAGATATAATCCTTTTAACCAATTTTTTTAAAATTTATTTGATATTTCAAACGTGTTTGTTAGCTAACATTAGAATAGAAATATGTCAAACAGTGTAAGTAGTTCAAATGTTCTCAAGAAACGAGTTTGAAACACCAAATAAACTTAACAAAATTTGGTTAAAAGGACTAAATCTACGAATTCCTAAAGTTAAGAAACTAAATTGAACCAAAATTTTAAAAATAGACTAATTTTAATTTTCAATGAAAGTTAATCGATAAAAAACATATTTAACCAAAAAATATTTACTATAATAATTCTAATTTTATTTTATAATATGTTTTCACACAAAAAAAAAAGTAAGACTTTAAAATATTTTCATACTTTTTATATAAGGGGATTAATTATGTTTTTAATATCTTTAGTACAAAACCGAATTTTATTCCTATCCAAAATTTTGATATATTTTGGTTTTAAACTTTAAAAATAAATAAATATATTCATTTTAATATACTTACATTATTTTTTTCGTGTGAAATGTGTTTAATGCTAGACGTTCCTTATTCAATTCAGTTGGAATGTTCTTGATTCAATTCAGCTAGAATATGGGTTTAACATGTCAAAACAATTCAACAATTGGATGAGAATAGTATATTCCTTCATTTTTATAGTTTAAGAGTCGAAATGTTTTAAAATTTCATAAAAGAACGAATTCTAATTTTGTATCAAATTGAGAGACTTAAAACATACTTAATCTTTATATAAAACTATATTAATCATTTAATTGTTTTCAAAATATTTTAAACCTTACTAAATGTCAAAGCATGACATGTAATTGATTAAGATTGTACTATTTTTTCGATATTTCATTAGAATTTTGTGAAGAGAAAACTTACAGTTTTTTTCCCATTTCATGATGTCTCTTTTTCTAAACTATTGTTTTTAATTCCCTCAATTTTTTGTTTTCCTTTTTCTTCTTCACTGGTTCATTTCTTTCAAACTTAACCTTACTAAATCATAACAATTTAATGAGTTTACTATTGGGTCTAGCGAAATTATTTTATAATATATACTTTTTAGTTAAACATAATTGTTAATATAAATTTTCAGATAATTCGTATAAAAGGTTAGAAAACTTATTATAAATTTTCAAATGACAACATAAAACTATGTTTCTCAGAATATAATAAACTATCAAATTAAAAACCTACGTAAGTCAAAACTAAAATATGAATAATGATAAGTTGTACAGTTAAAACATTTTCGACAGGATATTTTCTGGAGGAAGGTATATTAAGGCACAGTATATATTCTTTTTTAGAAGTTAAGATTTGATCATTTAAAAAATCATAAATTTCAAGAATGAAATGATTTATTAATAAGAATTAAATATCGAACTTTGATAAATAAAAAAATTAAACTAGAAAAACGTATAAAATGTTGAGACAATAAAAGATGTAATCTATTAACTAATAAAAAGGAGGAATAAATATGCATATAAAAAGTATTGTGTGAAATACTAGTTACTTTTTTTTAAAATCAGAGAATCTTGTAGTGAAAAAATTTAAAATGTTCTATATATCTTGAATATAAAGATAAACTCAAAATATTAACATCCAAAATGAGCACATTTTTATTTTCCTGTGATTCTTTCCAATTGGCTCAACTTTGTGTCTGTTCAGATAATAATATCATGTCATGTTTTCGTCACTCTTCATGGCTAAGATTTTTGGCAACAGAAGACAAAGAAAAAGTATTACTTAAAGGATAATATAGAAAATGTGAGTAAATAAAAGGTGTGATAAATAAAGAAAGAAGAGAAAAGTGGTGTGAAAATATCTGTAGAAGTGTCTAATTTACTAAAAATATATAAAATAATTAGTAGCAAGTGTTACGTTGACGCGAAGATTGAGTTGATATTGAAGGTGCCTGAAATAACAGAGCAGTGGCCATAAAATGAACAGAGGAAGAAGATTAGTGGTTCAAAACTTGTTTGCATCAAATTTTATGTGCATCATGTCACACTGATAAATGTAGTGCAGGACACTGTACAATGTTTCTTTATGGGAATCATAATTGAGCTTTCAGGATTTGAGAGTGACAATGCATCAGTGACCCACATTATTCAAGACGCATGCAGTTTATCCCAAGGTTTTTTTCACTTTATAAATGTTCAAATTCTAATTTAACTTTGATAAAACATATTTTAAATGATATCTAATTCATTAAAAATACTATTCATCCTTTAATATTTGATTCCATTCCAAAATAACACATCCAAATGTGGCTTCTACTTTACACTTTTCATTTTGGCCCCTTATTATTAATCACAACAAATATGTGCTTCCCTTCGCATAAAACATGGAAAAGAAGAAAGTAAAGAAAAACAAGAACAAATGGAAGATTAAAGTTGACCTCCAAGAACTGTACTGTTAACACAAAATGACTTTTTTTCACCCTTCTTTTTTCATGAAAAATAATTTATATTAAGAGTAAAAGGTCAATTAAAAAATATTAATTTTTTTGTTAAGAATTAAAATTTAAACTTAATTCAATTTTACAAAACTATTTGTAAAATAAGGTTTGCATTATTTTATATGTTGTAAACCAACCTTATCACTAGTCAATATGAGCATTAGTGAAAATATATATATATATATATATATATATATATATATATATATATATATTAATTAGATCGGTTCTGGAACGCATATTAAATCGATTTCGTAACTGATCTAATATACAACGATACAATATGTCTAAGAGATATTAGATAAGTTATAAAACAACTGATCTAATACTTTAAACTGGAAAGGAAAAATAGACGTGCACTCACACTTTTTGTCTCAACTTGAATGCCTGAAATTCAATAGGCATACACAACAATTAAAGACAAATGAGCAATACAAATTACACAAAAATAGAAAACAACTCTATAAAATTTCAGATTTCCATTCCCAAATCAAAATGAACACTAAAAAGAAAATCATTGCAGAAAATTAAACATTCATCTCAACATCTCTATATGTTTTCAATAGGTGTTTAGCCTACCCCCAATCAACCCTAATCATCCTTGGAATAAAACCAAATCAAGAAAAAACAAAACAGATAAACAAAGGGGAGGAGGGTTAGAGCAGCGAAGGCGCGAGCAGAGGCACAAAGAGAAGAGAAGAAAGCTTGGAGCTTAAGAAGCGATGGCGGTGTTAGGACCCGTGGGCGACGACAACATTGGTGAGCAAAGGTTATGACTAGTGGTGAGTAGCGAAGGCGAGAGAGAGAAGAGAAAGAAGCTTATGCTTTTAGTGAACGAAGCGACGACTCATTGGTGGCGATAACGGTGGTGAGCAACGGTAGCGAGGAAGAAGAGAAAGAAGAGAAGTTGTTGCGACAATGAAAAAGGTTTTCGCGTTTTTGTTAAATCTATGAACTATATTAGATCGGTTAAAAATTCAACCGATCTTATATGCTTCCAAGTATTTACAAGTTTGCTTGTTTGTGACTAGACCTGGATTTGCTTATTCTATTCACATTTTACCTCAATTTATGCATAAACTTGTAAAAAGCATTGGGAGGCAGCCTTAAGGGATATTAGTTATTTAAAGAAACATTCAGGACAAGGTATTTTATTGCAATCTGGTCTGACAGTAAACTAGAACTACAAGGGTGTTGTGATTCAGATTGAGCGGATTGCCCAATCAAGATATTCTTTGATGAGTTGGGTGGTGTTTCTTGGTTCTTCTCTAATATATTAGAAAACTAAGAAACAGTTTGTTTTGCAAAGGATGAATATCACTCTATGACGTCAATTACATGTGAGGTAAAATGGCTCAAACAGTTACTTTGTGAATTAGGAGTTAATGATTATAAAGAGATGTGATTGTATTGTAATAATCCATCAACATTACATATTAGTTAGAATCTAGATTTTCATTAGAACAAAATATATTGAAGTTGATTATTATTTTTCATAATGAATTAACAATCAACACCATTTATCCCTAATATGTTGTTACCAAGGTACTAGGAGATATTTATACAAAGACCTTAATAAAACACAATTTGAATATGTTTTACACATATTAAACATTCAAGATCTTTATGCTTAAACTTCATAAAAATATTGAGATATTATAATTGTAATTATTTATTTTATCTTCAAAATGTATATTCTTAACCTATTTATGAATGTAATTATGAACATTATTTATGGATATTATTTTGATCTTTATTTAATCGAGATATATATATATATATATATATATCTATATATATATATATATATATATATATATATATATATATATATATATATATATATATATATTAATTAGTGACTTGTGAGTTAAAGAAGACTTGAGCTTTTTTACTCTAAATTTTATCATTTTTTTCTTTCCCTTTAAATCAAATATATTTATGTATCCAAATTCACTTTCTCTTTTCTTTACTTTAGATGACAACTTTTCTTTTTCATTTCTCTTGACACACTCTTCGTACTATGTGAAACAAATGCTTCCAGAAACTCTTCATGGTCATTGTGAGACCGTGGATATCATATTAATCTTAATTATGCACAGTTAAAATAGACTCATCTTGTGAGAAATATACACATGATAGTAATTTTAAGAAATTAAAAATCAAAGTGAAGCCTCCGCTGGATACCGCGTCGTTTTGCTCATGTACGGACAGGAGGAACTAACAAAACCATCAACCAAGTGAAGATAAGTCTTAAGATCATGACACGTGGCTACATCTCCTTTCTTCAGATATGATGATTCCCTGCTACTCACTCTCAACTCTTGTCCAACGTCAGCGTAAACCAATTGCATGTCCTGAACAATCTTACGGAACCAACTCTGCAAACCCGCCACGTGGACATGGCCATTGCAGGACATGTCATCATCTCGAACCACAAGTCCAGGAACTTTTGTGATTACATCATCGGAGTTCACAATTCTAAGTATACGGGTTCCACTCTTTTCCAACTGGGCCCTGAACTTATCGTTACCGACTCGGGGCCCACCAAAGGAAACCACAGATACCATCGGTGAATTTTTAAACGTAGTGGTTATATCATACGCGCTGAGAATCGCGAGTGCGGCTCCCAGGCTGTGACCGGTTATACTTATGCTGAGTGGCTCGTGGCCGTAAGACTGAATCACTCTCGCAACCTCTTCCCGAACCATGTCTTGCAAACTGGGACACGCGCCCGTTTTGGAGACATAGAGACTCAAAAAACCGTTCTCCACCATGCAATTTTCGCTTCCACAACCCATATGGTTGGGCAATTTTGTCAAGGTAACACGAAGATTTTCCAACCATTCCAGACACGTGGCGGTTCCACGAAGAGCAATCACCACGTCACGTCGTCCCAGGCGCGTAATTTCCTTCTCGTCTTCACAGACCGCTACGTAACCGATCCAACTGGATTGAACACGTGGCAGTTGCGACACAGAAGAAACCCAATTGGGTAATTGAACGCCGCATGTGGCGTGTAAGTTTCTGGTTACTCTATAACCGGATTTCCGCATTCCGGTCTGAGGCAAGAGTGATGTTTCAGGGAAGCGACACGTGGCGTATGTTTCAGAATTGGTGTCGAAATCGAAAGCGCGATAAGCGGATTCTACGAAGTGACCGTATCTTAGGATTTCGGCGCGGAGGTTGTCGTCAAGAGGGTCTAACAAGCCTTCCCAGTGGTTGATTCCTTGGTATTGGGTCCACTTGTGACCGAGTCGGGGTGAGTTGCATTCCACCGAGTCAGTCTTTAGGCGATCCCAAGCGAGTTGGGACTTGTTGAAGGGTAAGGTTGGGGTGGTGGCATGTGAAAAATTTGGGTTGAAGTTGGGTTTTGAGAAGGAAGGTGAAGTGTTTGGTTGAGAAGTTGGTGTTACAGAGAGTGTCATTGTTGTAGAGACACTTGTGAAGTTGTGTGTGTTTCTTACAAGTGATGTTGGGTTTGTGCATGGAATTTATATTAGGAGAAAGTGAGAGAATGGACGGTGGTGAGAGAGAGAGAGAGAGGTTTGTGATTTTGGTAACTGAAAAAATGGCTGCGCGAGTATGAGTGAGTGATCGAAATGATAGGAATAAAGAAATGATGCAGGTTGAACATGAAAGTTCAGAAGATTTTGACAAAATAAGTGGGACCTAAACGACTAAAGTTAAATTTCCTTGTACAAAAACAAAATAAAAAATTAATTTCTCCCCACGCCTTCGGAGCTAGTACCACTCACTCGGTCAATTTTATTTTCTTTATAAAAGTTAATTTGAATTTAGTTAGCAATGATAAATGGGAATTTTATATCGTGAAGTGAGTTGGATAGGAAAATAAGAAAAAAGAAGAAAATTTAGAGGGGAAAAGTAATAAATTTAAGAAATGAGCGAAAAAAGAAGGTAGAAATAAGATAAAATAAATTAAGTGTATTTTGAGTATTTCCCATTAAAGAAGAGATAAACATTGTGGGTTGTTTTCCATAATTATGGAGAAGAAATAAAAAAAAAGGGAAAATTGAAAAAGTAAGAAGTACTCTTTGGGCACAGGATGAAGCCGCGTAAGGTGAATATCATGAGAGGAAGAGTAGTGGACTGGTCAAGCGTCAAAGTATACGACTCATCTCAGACCTATTTTTGTTAAGAAAAAAAAAACACAAATTAGGATAAATTCTTTATAAGTTATTATTAGTTGATAATATCATAAAAAATCACTGAAAGTTAAATAAATTGTGAAAGGTTTTTTATGTCAATTTTCTCATAGCTGGGAAATTAATTTCGGGAATAAAAAAGGGATGATAAAATATCTGCCAAAATGTATATTAATATTTTTACCATCTTTTTTATTATATTTAAAAGTGAAAATAAGATAGACCGTTCATGAAGGGGTTAATCTCTTTAGCAAAAGTTCACACTTTTTAAAAAGTTATTTTTTACAGAACTGTGGGATTTTAGAAAAGTTCATTATGCTTGACAGGTTGGCTTATTTATTTATTTATTTATTTTTAAATAAAATGTGTAATCTACAAAATATAACTATTTAAATTATCTATTAAAACACTATTTTTAAGTTGGACTCATTTTGGATATTCATTGAATGTAACCTTTTCTTTTTGTCGTTTGAAGTGTTTCTGGTGTAATAGATGTGTTAGTTCCTTAATTAAGTTTATTATGTTTAATGATATATTTGTGGTTAACCTTGAATCATAGTATGGTTAACTAATAAGTTAATTGGTTTATTTAAGAATGCTCTTTGTTGAACTATTTATAAAACCTTAATAAACATTCTATCAAGGAGGTTCATTCTTATACGAAGACCAAGTCATGAAGTAATAAAAACAAGTCTACCATAACCTAATTTACGGACAATCTTGGCCACAAACTTTTTACGGTCATTAGATTTAGGCTAAGCTCAACTTAAGTTCACATATTTCCATTTCCATCATACTGGCGTATCGCATCTGTGTGTATGCATATTTTAAACATACGTGATATTATATTAGTAGGTGATGATAATGTAATATTATTAAGTTAATATATAAAATAAAATCATATTTATTAAAAATAAAGTGAAATATATAAAAAAAGATGAGAGAATAATTGTTGATCAATAGAGAAAAAGAAAAAAACAAAGATAAACGATTCTATAAAAAAATTGTAAAAGTTAACGTCAATTTTAAAAAATTTAATAAATAATTATATTTTAAAGGATAAAATTGGTATTTTAAAATGTGGACACAAAAGAGAGAATCATCTTTGTACGTTGTTATAAATTAATAATTTTATCTCAGTTTTTTCTTGTCTATTTTATTTTTCCCTTCGTTATAAAAAACAAAAAACACCGGTTGATTAATGATGAAAGATTTGGATATATTATACAATATCAGGTTAGAAAAAATATTTTTAAATTAAAAATATGCCTAAAATTTAATGATAATTATACATCTGAAAAATAATATATATGGTTTAATTTTAAAAACTTAAGAAATATCTTCCGATAAAACAAATTAAAAGACTTTTTTTATCTAAATGTTTAACCAAATGTAACACTAACCTGTATTTGTTTTTCTCCCGTAACGGTATTTTACTAAACTTGATTTTGTGGAAAGAAGTTGCTTAAATTTAACGTTTACCTATAATTATAAAGATATTACGTATGTTTTCAAATGTAAAATTACTCATGTATTTATATATATAATGGGGAAATCTTAGAATTTTAGTTGGACTCATAAATTCGTTCATGACCTTCTAATTATTTTCATGATATTAAAAATGTGCTGTTTTTTTTTTTATATTTTATTTCATCAAGTTTTATAGTGATAATTATGAATAAAATCTCATTTGTTTAACGATTATATCAGCTTATAAAAAAGTTGATTTTTTTTTCTAAATAAACCCTTTATTTAATGAAGCAAAAGAAAAAAAAAAACTTTTAATAAGCCTTTTCATTGTTTGGTCAATTCATTTCCATGGAGTTATCTGTATACCTCCACATAAAGATGAATACGAAACATAAAAATTCGGAAGAAGGAATGAAAAAGGGAGAAGAAGAAGAGGAAAATAAATGAATACATTAAAGCAAATAAGAAATATATTGGGAAAGGCATGTGAAAAAGAAATACATTTTTTTGCAGTACTAAAAAAACAAAGAATATTCCTGCAGCTATTTCATTCCTTTTGTTTTTCTTTTTTTGGTGAAACGGCTATATTCACTCCATCATTCTTATCCTTTATAACCTACCTTGTCTTTATCACTTACTTTTTTTTATCACTATCGAGAATCAAGAATAATATTTATCTTTCGGTACGTAATATATTTGAGGGCTGCTCAATTACAATATTCATCATTTGCTTAAACATTGGTGATTAACGTTAACTAACGATATATACGTGGTTTAAAGAATTAAGCAAGTTGCTTTTTTCTTTTTCTTTTTTTTTTATCTTATAATGAGCAAAAAGTGTTGTTGTTAATGGATAGCAAAGAATCAAGATAAATAGTTTACGTTATTTGAAGAATTAGATTTCTTTGTATTGTACGTTTGCTCACGTGGCATCTTGTCATCCATTATCGTCCCTCTTAGTATTCTTTTCCTTCATGATGGGTGGCATGTGATCGATATAAGAGGAAAAATGAAGTTGTTAAGTAATGCTATTTAGCTAATTAAATATTTTGAGTAAAATAATGTGCTAGCTTTCCGTCGTAATTGTGTATTCAAGTTCAAAATTAAATCATAAATCTTAATTAAAAGACCTAAGGTAATTTGTGAAACCATTTATGTTAATTATTATTTTTTATTTTTCAAATAATTCTACCTCGTAATGACAATTTAAATTTATATATTTTTTTAGATTTTTTTGTTGATAACGTGATCTGGATGCTTGACTGTTTTATTGGAGGATTTGGGACCTACAAAATATTGGGCAAAGTGAGTTTGATTTAGGGTTTATGGTTAATGATGAAGTAAGAGAAAGAAAAAAGAAATGAAGGTAAAAGAAGAAGGGTTTGGATTAGGATAAGATTAATATATTGGTTGTTAAAAAAGGAAAATATGGAAGGTAATCCAAAGATGATGCGAGTGGTGGGCCACTTTAGTTAAGGCCATTTGGATGGCACCACCACATTTCCTCCCCCAATAACATGATGATTCACATGTTACCATTACCAACAACCAAAGCAAAAGATTGCATTTTTTTTAATCTTTCCTAGATGTTGAAATAGCTCTTTGATATTGCATATTTATTATCAAACACACTAAGAATAGTACAAACTTTATTATATGGATTCTCAACCATTATCATTTTATTTAGAAGAGGTTTCCAACAATAGTTTTAAGCATAAATGTACATCATTTCTCTAAAATATAAATAAATTATAAAGTTAACCAATTCCAAATACAACTTTTCAATCATAGTACAAGTATAATTTATAGCTCATCAGTTTTCAATATTATATATATATATATATATATATGATAGGTTTATATATATTTCATATAGGTTATATATATTTTCATATATGGTTATGATTAGTCATGGTTATGGCATAGTTATGGTCATTGAGAGATTG
>Ga0209589_1005651_pt1 | contig 21135 bp, 5 predicted proteins | sample CowpeawhiteBW_FD_187525 | JGI IMG/M metagenome (GOLD analysis project Ga0209589, IMG submission 187525) | Root nodule microbial communities of legume samples collected from California USA - Cow pea white BW (SPAdes) (version 2) | ecosystem: Host-associated > Plants > Roots > Nodule | place: USA... | reverse complement strand
AAAAAAAAAAATATAATAAAAAGAAAAAAAAAAAAAATAAAAAAAAAAAAAAAACCCTCAAAATTATATTGAACACAACAACGAAAGAACGATTTTTTTAAAAAAAAAATTGAGATTAGGTTTGACTTCAATTGAGAAAAAAAGATTGACTTCTTAGAGGTAATTAAAAGTCAGTATAAGAGTAGATGATCAATTCCAAGACCTCCAAAAATTAAATAATATTGTGTATTTGTTATATATCTCCTTTTGCAAGGGTTATTGATTTTGATGATGATTTAGAAACATAAATGTGTGTACACATCAACAATATTTTAAGAAAATCACTTGATGGTGCATTTGTCAATAAAAATCATCGTGTGAATGCACATCATCCGACGATATCTTGTGAAAATTGTAAAAATTTTATAGCACAATTTAGCACTCCTTTCTTATGTTTTGAACTATTTTTCTTACATACAAACCTTAAAATGCACATAATACCACTTTCTCATATTTTTACATTGACTATCTTTATTATAATCGAATTTAAATTTTCAATATTTTATATCATCTAACAATCGATCTCTCTCATCACTTTTCATGCACATTTTTAAACTTTACTTCATTCATATAAGTTTCATATTTTTCTAACAAAAAACTTGACAATTTCGTCAAAGAAGTAAAAATGGATAATTCCAATATTTTTTATTTTTATTTAGCCAATTTTTCCTTCGTATATGCAAATTGATTTATTTTCATATGCATGCATAAGGTTTAAATAAGGTTGGTTTAAAAACCATCTCATTTGAAGTTTTGTAGTGCACGTTATGAACAAAACAAATTTGTTGTTTGAGTTATAAAATACACAGGAGAATTTTATTTTTCTATTTGTTCTGTTTTTTCAATATTCATATTTATTTTGAACAAAACTTTATTCTTTTAGTTAAACAATTTGTGTTTCGTATCTGCGTTTGTATATGTGTATTTATGTAACTTAGAATTTTAAATAGTAGTACAATGTTAATAAAAATCTGTTACAAGTTAGATGATTTCAAACATGTTTTATCTCTTACACATATTATTGAGATTAAGTATATTTTTATATAGATTGTATTCATTATTTTTGTGGTTTTATTTTTAATTTTTGGAAAGTAAAAAGTAGAGTTGTTTACTTTAGAAAAGAAATGAAAGGTAGAAAGTAAAGTATTCTTCCTACATAGATAAGATAGTAAAAGAAGAAGAAGAATTCAAGAAGAACCATTAATTAGAGTAAAGGAATTACAACTTAACTAACATAAGAAGCAAAAACTTACTAATGAAAATAATGAGAGGTTGAGAGGAACTCACCCTTTGTTATTATCCTCTTAGTCATGAGAGAATGTGAGGGAGAAATGGGATATTTGTATTTATGAAGAAAGGTTAAAAGACATTTTTTTTTTATTGAAGACTTTTTTTATAATCTCCTTTTGCATTGCGTAAACAAGAGAGAGAAGAGAGGTAAAAAATAAAAATTACTCCATGTTTATCCTTGTATTAAAATGGTCTAATCAATGAATATTAACTTGACCCAATTAATTTTTCTTTTTAGTATAATTGCAATTCCTAAAATTGGTCTAAAAATCTTAAATTAACCCTTTTATAAAAATCCATCATTCCATTTATGAGTTGACTAATAATTAATTTTATAAGATTAATTTTATTTTTTTCACTTCTTAATATAACTATATTTTATACACACACTTAGGTCATATTTTACATATTTAAAATATTACTTATGTATAAATAAAGTCAAATTTCTATAAATTTCTAAATTTTCCTAAAGGAAACTTTTCGAGTTATAAAAAAGTCAAACATATAATTCATATAATATTATTTATATACAACAAAAATAAGGTGTTATATTCTATACTCTTAGATGCTTTGAGCTGAAATCTTTCTCGTGTAAAGGTTAAACTTAATGTCTTCAATCGTAATGCATTCCTTTCTTACACTCAAATAACTCACCAAGTTCTTATAGAATGATGAGGTAGAAGCAAGTAAAATTATCTTCATTTTCCATTTTCCATCCAGACATTAATGTTTTAGAGTTTTGACAAGATTGAATTGAGCTTATAAAATTGAGCCTTGAGTGGTGTATGGACCGGTGAAGTTTTCTTCTTTGCAACCTCATAAAGAAACTTGTTGATAAAAAAATCCTTTAATGTAAGATGGAAACTTTTTTATCATTGATTTTCTCAAACTTAGATGTGGTATCAATTTCTTTTTTTTCTTTTTTGTAAGAACTTTTCACAAACTTAAATTAAGATCAAAACTAACTTTGATATGAGTTCATTTTCATCTAACGTCAAGCTCAAAGAACAATAAAAGAAACTCTACAATAATAATTGAGCCACACCAAGAAGAAATACATCAAAGTGACACATAAAGAAAGATAAAAATAAAAAATTATCTTAATTAAGGAAATAAATGTTAAAATCAATTGCTTCCTCTATTCATTTGTAAAAAGTAGAAAACAACCCTTATATAAACTACAAAATTTTTACATATTAATTAGAAGTGAAAAAATAACAATCAACTAGGATAAGATAATATGTAATAACAAAAGAATGTAGTACTCAATTATCATAGGATCTCACTGTAAGATAATTTCTTTTTTTCTAATCAACAAAGAATTTTAATTAAATGAAGTTTTAAGATGCTCCAACCCATATACGATATATAGTACTCAATGTATTAAGAGTTAATACCCAAACCTCAATATTTTGCATTACATTCCCATCATTTTGGAAGACTTTACACAATAGCTTAAATACACAAAGACAATTTTAATCATACTTCCTTTGTAGGAGATAACTTGTTGCTAGCACAACTATCATGAGATTTGCAAATTCCAAGTATGATTGACACTAACACAACTACCTAAAGATGATTTTGTTGTCAATCATTGGCTATTTTTGTCCTTCATTAATTTCACCGCACTAGTGGCATATAAATTGTAATATGTTATGCCTCTCCATTTCTCCATCATTCAACATCACCATGGTCTTTATTTTGTTGAGACAAAATTTTAATACTATAAGCACCCCTAACATCCATACCCATAGTCAATCTAGACTAAAGAGTCTGAGAAAAGGTTAAAGATTTCCAAAACTATATGATTTTCATAAACTTTCTCTATAATATCAGAAACCTTGTTTATGTTTGCTACTAAATACCTTTTATGGTCCTTTCACCTAAAAAACTAGCATTTGGCTCATCCTATTTACATTATTTTATCAACGTTCTTATACAATAGACAAGACATAGACACTAATTAGAGTAAGAAAATTTCATATTTGAGCTTTTAAATTTTAACCATACCCATACTATCATTTGCTCCTTGCAAAAGATCTCTTCAGCATCAACCTTTGCATTCCTATCACTACGTCATTCTTATGGTTCCATAGGCCCCAAATTACAACTATTCAAACCCCCTATCAAATCATGTTCCCTTTGTGGTTAAGTTCCATTATGTTGAAGTTTTGAAATTTTTCACTAGTCTGGTTGTGATGTACATTAATGATCCTTTCAATCTCTGATAAGAAAGTTGTTACTTGTTGTTTTTCCCATTCAAACCATTCTTTCCTCCAATTTAGTTTCCATATCCATATTTATTATCCTTCCACTTTCCATAGTCAACCAAAGTTCCTTGTTTTATATTTTTATGAGTATAGTATATGGTACACCTCCTTGAGTGGCCTATTTGCAATCCAAACGCCTTCCCAAAACTTTATCTTATTACCTGAACCTACTCTCGACATGATACTCTCCTCAAACCATGTATTCCCCTCCCTTGATCCACATGGCTGATGTAAATTAGTCCACCACCAGGACTTCACTCTCCCACTCTTCATTCTCTCTAAGCTTCTTCTAAATCCCTAGCTTTCTATACCTAATCTTCACTTCCAGTTAGCTAATAGGGCTATACTGAATAATTTTATATCTTTGATCTCAAGTCACCCATTATCCTTAGGTTTGTCCGCTTCAACCGGACCATTTTTCTTCCCCCAAACCCCAATCCCATCCTTAAGTAAGACAATGTCTATTACTATCAAATGATATCTTTAACTATTAAACAATCCTATTAACAAAATTCCTCAATAACCACAAAATATTACATTCTATAAACAACTCAATTCACCAACATCTACACTTATACCTCTATTAAGCTTTTACTACATAGCAATTCATTTATTAAACTAACTTTCTAATTTATTAAAATAAATCAAGAAGAATATGTAAAAATGCTATAACAAGGTTTCGTCGTAACCGCAAATAAGTTTTTTTCATGCACGTCCGTTTAACATACTTCATGATGGAAGGCTTTTAAGTTCTCTTTAATATATGGTACCTTTTGTCGTGAGGCATGAGCAAAGGTTAGAGAGAGATTGGGTTGTTTTCTAGGGCACATTGTGGTCACAGGTCACAGGCATATGTCTACTCTGGTCCCATTCCTGGCTTTTTTATTTTCGATGTTTCTGTAATATTCCCTCCACAGATGTATTTTCTTTTTGTTTTATCTTTAGATTTTAGTTTTCAAAGAACCTTATATTCAAACATTTGATGATAGCTGCACCACCACTATGAATACCTTAACCCACGAGAACAGACCCTTTTGGTGTTGTTCATCGTGACATCAATCCCACCTTATCATGACGTGTGCCCTCTTCAATTTAAGAGCCTATGTGCAACTATTTTCCACCCACCAAACTTAGGGAAAATGCTGGTTTTTCCTTAACAATTGTTGTCGACTTCATTCTCCCTTTTCTTTTCGGTGTATAGTGTCATTCTCTCCTTCCTTTCTACATAAGTTTCCTAACTCGTAAAAATCATGCGTTTTTGTTTTGGATAATGATATTACAATAACAAAATTTTGACAATTTTTTCTTGCAACTTGAGTTGACATGCTTTTAATGAGTTTGAAATATAGGAAAATGAAAAAATAAAAAAATAAAAAATCCTTTAAAAGATGACAACTCAGGTTGTAAGATAAAGTTATCAAAATTTAGTTGTTATGGTATAATTTTCCTTTCATTTTTGTCTCTAAACAATTCCGAGTAAAGACCATAACAAGATGAGTAATTATTAAAAAGACTAATTATTAAGTCACATAATTTGAATATATTTTTAATCAATTTGATGAAAATATATAAAAAAAGTGATAAATCAACCATCTTCTTAAATTATGTTTAATTATACCTGCTTTCTCAAGAAAAGAATAATAAGTTAAAAAGTTATATAGTTTAAATGAATGTTAAAAATTTATAGTTAGAACTCACTTATAAACACCAAAAATAATGTGTTTAAAATTTATATATATATTATCTTTTTTTTTTCACTTGTTCAAGTCATTCTCTTCTTAATTGTAACGTACAAAATCATTGTTTCTTGTCATTTATCACATGTTCTACTCCCTTTATAAAACATAGACATAAGTAAAACATAATCGACCGTTCTTACTCATTTTTGTTATTTTTATTTTTTATATATATATATATATATATATATATATATATATATATATATATATATATATATATATATATATACATATACATATATATATATATATATAATTATATGTTAACTCACTTCACTACAAGAAAATCAATAACAACTTATTTTAAAGATAACAATAATTAATCACTATATTTACCAAGTTATATACCATTTTATAAACTAAAAGTTATTAGTATCTATTATGAATAAAATACTATGATTAGTTTGTGAATTAAATTCTAAATTGTTCTCTAACATTAACTACCAATGTTAGAGCTACTTACTATAATTGATTCTAAATTAGTCTTTTAATTTTAACTAATTTGAAGTTAGAGACGAACTTAAACATTAATTCCTTGGTAGTTGTTAGATATATTAGACTATTAGATATCTTGGATAAATATCTTACCTTTATCTTTTATTTAGTTACTTCTTTATTATTCCTGCTTTAGTATTTTGGGCTTAGCCCATATCTTCTATTATAAATACAGTACCCTATGTGTATATTCTACACAACCAAGATTAATCCCATACATACTTTTCACTATATTGAACATGGTATCTAGAGCATAAGGTTCTTTGGAAAAAATTTTGTCACCCCTGCCCACTACAACCGCATTTGTCGTCGTCCAATGCCATCATCGTTGCCAGAGCTTTAGTTTCGACTGACCACCACACGGTTTTTCCCATCTCAATCAGGCAACAACAATGTTGTCGAGATCGCCACCATCGAAGTCCAGACACACTCACACCCACCGATCAAAATTTGTTGTTGTCGTCCTTTCCAACTACGCGTGGTTGTTCGTGCATCGTCGTCTCCAATGTCGAACACCTTCATTGGACTTTTTGCAACTTCCTCTCTCTAGATCTGGCCTTGTTGTGTTGATTGGGCCTCTTTGGATGTTTAGGGTTTTTCTCTCTTCTGCTCTTCATGGCTTTTTCCCCTGTAGTCTCTTCTTACCTCTCTTCTATCACTAGTACGTTTGACTCGTCCATATATACTAATTATGTCAATGTGTATTTCTCTATTCCTAAGTTAGATGACACTATTTATGAGATTTGAGCATCATACGTTAAACTTTGGCTTAAGAGTCAAAGGTATGTTGATCATATTAGTCAAAACGTGTCTACTATTGGTTTCGTTGCGGTTACTCGTTGGCTGAAAATTGATGCTCAGTTATGCATTAACTCTTCTTTAAAACAACCTTTTTATTCCTACAAAACATGTTTTGAAATCTGGTAATACGCCAAATTATTATACACTAATGATACTCAACGTATTTATCGTGTTTGTCATTATCTTTTCAATATTGTTGCTCCTCAACATCAAGACTCTATGGCTAATTATATGGGTCAAATTCATGTTATTTTTCATGAATTTAATGAGTTATTGCTTCCTGCCTCTACTCATACCTAAGAAATAGAGCAACGATCAAAGTTCTCCATGATATTGGCATTACACAGACTTTAGCGATAAATATTCCCACATCTGTGATCAAATTTATGGTTCTCTTGTTGTTCCAACTTTGATTTCTACTTGTTCCACTCTTTTGCATGTACCTACTAAACCCATCAATGATACATCTATTTCTGTTGATGATTCCTCTATGTTGGCAACTCAACGTGATGATTGTAATCACTCTCGCAAGCCAAGAAAAGGACATCACAAATGTGGCCATTGTGGCAGGCTAAGCCACAAGACTGATAGATGTTATGTGTTACATGGTCATCGTCCTAGTTTTGCTATTGTTGTTCAGATTGATCTTCCCACACAATCACCTACTAGGAATCCTCTTTCATCCGATATTATCGATAACTCTCTTATTTTTTGTAAATTTCTTAAATGGTATAAGGATCAACAACCTTCTAGTACCATTACATTTGTGGCACGCACATGTACATATTTTGTTGGCCTAAATCCATCTTCTTCTCTTGGTCCTTGGATTCTTGACTCAAGAGCCACAAATCACATTACTAGTAACAAATCTTTGTTTTCCTCTTTATCCTCTTGGGATCCTTTACCCTCTGTTACAATGACTGGTGGATTTAGAATTTTAGCTCACTGTATTGGGACTGTTAACCTTTTTCCTTTTTATGTCCTTGAGTCTCCTTTTAACTTATTATCCACTAGTCGTCTAACTCGTTGATAAACTTTTAAGTTGCCTCAAGTTTATGCAAAAATAGATTTCCTCACTAGAGTAGTATAGTGTGAAACCAAAGATCAATAATAGGAGAGACACTGAATTTGAGTGTTTATAAGTGCAGTTGGAGAAAATCTACTTATTTAAACTAACTAATATATCGCAACAATGCAATGAAAATTATGCATGAATTCTATCCTACAACAACATATGATGCATGGAAATGAATTATTAATGAATAGAACCTATAAACTAATGATATAATATCTAATATAAGCATCAAAATACTCAAAACAATGCAAAAATAATCATAATGCAATCTATTTATGAAAATACCTAAGCAAACTCTGAATATGTGTCAACACCCAATTTCGTCCGGGTGAATAAATTTATTTAAAATATATATATATATATATATATATATATATATATATAAAATAAAAAATAAAAATCTATTTATGAAAATACCTAAGCGAACTCTGAATATGAATTATGGAATACAATTATTACACATAAAATCTAAACACTTAAAATGATCCTAATGTGCAAATAAAACTAATTGGAACTACTGGAATCAGAAATCACGAATCAACATATATACACATATCTAAAAATGTACATATGTATACATATGTACATATATATATATATATATTGCATCATACCAGTTTTGCATAAGCATTGCACTTCATAAATTGGTGAAATCTGTCATGGTCTGGCAAGTGGGAATCTTTATTTTTGTTTAAATCTTTACATCATGATTCAATTTATGCATGATTTATGGTTCTGATTAAAGCATAGTCACGTCTTGCAAATATGTACTTCTTGCACCTGTTTTGCATTACAATCACATATGAAAATCTGCACTGCACTCACAAATCATTTAGGATCTCCTTCATTCCATTTTAGATTCAACTCATCCTTCCATTAGGTTTCATGCATTGCATTCATGCATATCTTCATTTAATTCACTCATGTATTTATTCTAGTTTTAAGTGATTACATTCTGCACTTTTTCTTAGTTTTAAAATTTCTTTTCCCCCTTTGTTTATTTTTATTTTCTTTTTAGCAAGATTAAATTACGCAAGCTAGGCTCGATACACACCATTTCCATGGATTTGATACCCATGGTTTCCCTATTCTTCATTGTGGGGATTTTGGTTTTGTTTACTCTAAGCGTGACAAAATTGAGTTAACAAGGAGCTGAAATGAAGAACACTCATGAACAATGCAACAAATGTTTAATTATGAATTCTTAGTGATTTAATTCACTTTAGCCAAGGATAAATGTCCATTCACTTGGTTTAATGTGACATTTGTGTGCTCCTATCAATTTCGAATGTATTTATACACTCAAGAGTGATTCAAGAAGTGAAATTAACCATCAAAAGATCTATAACTCAAACACTCACTATTTTTCTCATGAAAAAGACGAAACAAAAAGAATCAATGAAGGGACTAAACGATGAAAGTGAATTGAATTCATAGTGTAATGTAGCAATAACTTACAAATCATGAAACAATTGCAAAAATGTAACACAATCTAAATCAAACATTTGAGAATAACCTATTATAAGGTCTACTCCAAGAGTTCTTCCAAATCAAAGTGAAAATGATATGAAACCTAGAGAGAATGGTACGAGAATGTAGAATTGTATGATGTGTATGGTGAACTCATGTATGCTCTGTGTTTTCCAGTCCAATATAGATTCTACTAAAATACATAACTGCAAACTAACTACTCTAGTTACCATTTTCTAAAAGATAAGAACAAAAACTACTTTAAATCTAACTATGGTTGGTAATCAACTTGAGTTGAGTTACTCTTAGCCAGCTGGCATCCTTCAGATGCATTCCAAAGGTTGATTAAGGCTTCAGAAGATGTGTTTGAGTGCTTGGAATAGTCTCCACAACTTGCACTTGAATTTTAAGCTCCACATAAAAAGTCAACTTTTGGTCAAACTTGTAGCTTGTGCATTCGGCTTTATTGGTTCAAATTCATTATTTTGTAGGAATTGGTGCTTCCTTCATGACAAATTAGCTTTGTTCAAGTCTCTTTTAGTGTCCTTAAAAGCTTCCAACTCTTGAATCAACAATTGGAACCTTAAAATTGAAAGTCAACCCTAAAGTTAAACTTTCATATTTCAAGTGTTCTTCCAATTTGCTTCACCTTTCTTTAAAGCTGCAAAAATTATCTTTCTCAAATTTTAATCAACTTTCAACATTGAATTGAATGTGTTAACTTGCACACAAGTCACCAAACACAAGTTAGTATCTTATTCTCTTGAAATAATCAAAACTAGATTTGACTAGGTACACTAGCTATACTAACTAAGCCAATTCTTACTAAACACCAAAATGAAATGTTTAACTATTTTAATTAGTCGAAAAACCAGAGCCTAAAACTGAAATTGTCCTTAATTCTACTACTAAACCTATTCTTAACTAATACTACCTAATGCCATTCAATATATGCTAAGACTCACTACTAATTAAACTAATTAAACTAATTAAGACTTAACAAGACTATAAAACTATTACTCAAAATCTAAACTAATTATGACTCTAAAATTGAACTTATCCAAGAAAATAATATAAAGAATACAGAGCTATTATCCTAAACTACTTATAAAACAAATTCTACACCAACACTAAAAACATGCTAAAAACACCAACTTAAGCTAGATTTATAAGACTAACCTAAAATGATCTTTAACCTAAATCTAATCTAAAAAAAAAGAGAAAACAGAATTAACCACTATATGATAAACGATGGACGAAACTACATGGGGAATCGCTGAAATATCGTTCCAATCGGTGGAACACCAATTAATCTTCGATCTTGTGGATCTAAGCAACGGAAGACTCAATATCCTCTCGGTAAGAAGACGTTCTCTCTCTCGAACTCGTTTTAGTGGGGCACCTCTCGGATTCTCACTAAATCGGAAACCCTAGGAGGTAGAGACCTCAACTAGATAGGTGAGCTTAAAAAATGGGGGATAAACCCTCACTATTCATCAAAGCTACTAATACAATCAATGGCTTGCCTCTTTATAACAAGATAGGCAATCGTGAAAGCTAAACCCTAACGGAAGGAAATGGAAAGAAATACATTGGTGGGAGGGAGAAAGGAGGTTGTCTAATAAGGTCTAAACGACAAAGAGCTCAAAGATAAAGAGAGCATGGTAGCTAAGGGTATGAAGATGAAACTCTTACGGAGAGGACAACGTGGTGATAATAAACCCTCGCAGACTAGGAAGACGTAAGCGTGAGGGGTAAACCCTCGCTACTGAGAAGGAAGATGCTTTTCCCTTTTGAGAAGCTAGTTGGACCCTTTAAGTTGAAAGAAATTGGGTTACTAGTTGCAGGCCCAATGTGTATGCATGATTGTGTGGCTCATGAAGCTTGAACAAGCTGAAGAAAGCTGCTAACGTTGGCATAATCACATTGGGCTTCTCAGCCCAAGGAGATGGTGCACATGGTTGCTAAATAAAACACGTTGGACCAGGTATAGGCCCAAAACGAAAGGCAAAGAAATAAATTTGGACCTAAATACAACCCTAAAAAAAATCTACTTACACCATTAATCACTATTCCTATACAATTATTTAAGAATTAAAAAAAAAACAAATACGTGTTTACCTAAACCATGGCCTAGGATGTGGACCCTTAGGACGAGATTCATATTAAAAATGCCATTATATACACGATTTTTTATAGTGAATGCTCTCTAACCTAAATCTAATCTAAAAAAAAGAATTGACAATTATACTAACCCAAAAGAATACATTAAGTGAAGGAAAAAAAACTCAATGATAAGGCATGTTTATTTACAGGATCGGAGTTTGACATAGGTGATTAACACCGAATGTAAGTGTCATGGTCTTTATGCTCAATTACACATGTTGGGGTAGGTATGGAGTCTCCATATCTTCTTCATGCTCAATTAGGCCATCACAGTCTTGCTAAATTGTAACAACTTGTTCCCAGCTTATCCAATTATCCATTTTGGTGTGAATCGTGTCAATTAAGTAAACAAAGTCGTAGTTCCTTTCCTCATAGTGTCTCATAACATGTTTCGTCCCCGTTTGCCTTACTTCACTCTAGCAATTTGGGGACCTAATCGTGTTAAAGCTAATCTAGGCTTTTAGTATTTTGTTACCTTTATTGATGATTTTTCCAAATGCACTTGGTTGTTCTTAATGAAAAATTGCTCTTAGTTGTTTTCTATATTTTAAACATTTTATAACGAAATTAAAACTCAGTTTGGGATTTCTATTCGAACTTTGCGAAGTGATAATGATCGTGAATATATTTCCCATTCTTTTAATCATTTTATGGCTTCTCATGGCATTCTCCATCAAACTTCATGTGCTTATACACCTCAACAAATAGGTTGGCTGAGCTCAAAAATAGACATCTCATTCAAACAACTCACTCTTTTAATTCATGTTAAGGTTCCTCTATATTTTTGGGGTGATGTTATTCTTACTTCATGTTATCTGATTAATCACATGCCCTTTTTAGTTTTAGATAATAAAATACCTCATTTTATTTTATTATCCCATGAACCTTTTCATCCCTTATCCTTAAAAGTTTTTTGGTCTACATGTTTTGTTCACAATTTTAGTCTTGTCTTATAAGTTATCTTCTCGATCACACAAATGTATTCTTTTAGGATTTACTAGATCATAAAAAAGATAAAAGTGTTTTCTCCTTCTCTTAACCGCTATTTTATTTGTACAAATGTCACATTCAATAAGTCTTCTTTTTACTTAAAAGGTCATTCTTCTTCTGATATGTCTCTATCTAATACAATCAATATTTGTAGTATAGTCAATATTCCTAATATTTGTGGTTCTTTAGTTGTGCATTGTCTACCACCACAACAATCATTAGACTTTTCTTCACCATCACCAACATAAGATTATTCTTCACCACCATTTTATGTTCAAAAACCACTAAATAACTCAATTCAAGTGTTAATTACTTTGCCTCCTCTAGCTTCGAATGTAAGTCTGATCTTACAATTTCCCTTTGAAAAGCTAATCGTTCTACCCATAATCCCTCTCCACATTATATTACTTTGACTTATCATAGGTTATCTTCACCTTTTTATACTTGCCTTTTGTCTATTTCTCTTGTGACCATTCCAAAATCTGTTAGTCATGCCTTAGCCCATTCGTGTTGGCATCATGACATTCTAGATGAAATAAATGCTCTTTATAATAGTGAAACATGGGAGCTTGTTCCATTATCGTTCAGGAACTCTATTTTAGGCTGCAAGTGAATTTTTGTTATCAAAGTGGGTTTTGATGATACTATTGATCGCCTCAAAGCCTATCTTGTGGCCAAAGGTTACACACAAATGTTTTGTGTTGGATTATGGTGATACTTTTTCTCCTGTGGCAAAGATGGCTTCTGTTTTTTATTTATAGCCATGGTTGCTCTTCAACAATGGTTTCTTTATCAACTAGATGTAAAAAATGCATTCTGATTGGAGATTTGCAAGAGATTTATATGGAGCAACCTTCAAGATTTGTTGCTTAGGGGGATTCCTCTAGATTGGTATGTAATCTTTGAAAATCCTTATATGGCCTGAAATAGTCTCCTAGGGCCTGGTTTGGAAAATTTAGCAACGTTGTTCAACAATTTGGTATGACTCGGTGTGAGGCAAATCATTCAGTATTTTATCGTCACTCGAGTGTTGGATGGGTCTACTTGATAGTATATGTTGATGATATCGTTCTTATAGGTAGTAAAAACCATGGAATTTAGTGTTTAATTTATCGTTCTGATGAGTTCATATTTCTGTAATCATTTAGTGTTTAATTTTGAGGATTTAATTGAATTTTTGTTCTTAAAAGATTGATTTAATTAGGATTTCTTATAATTAGGTTTATTGACAATGAGATACAAAAACATGTTAAAATAGCTTTTTAGTTAAATAAATGTTCCTTGGATATTTTGAGGTGTGTCAATGCAACTGCAACTAAGTTAAGCTCATGGAAGTGTGGAAATATATTGATTAAAGCTTCATGGCACCTTAAAGATAAATCCAAGAATAGAAAATTCACAAAATCAAAATAATTCAAGTCAATCATTGCATGAAGAAGGCGTGAAAAGCTTCAAAAAGTGAAGTTTAACTAAGCCAAGAAAAGAAAACGAACAACAAAAATTGGACCTTGCGATTTTCTCTATCTTTATGATAAAAGATAAATTTGGAAAATATATCTTTAGATACTTTATTTGATATTTTTAAATAATTATCTTATTTAATTATATCATAAAATATCAAAAGATAATAACTACAAAATCTTTTAAATATGGCAAGATCTTCTTAAATCTTTTTAGATCACCACAACAAATAAATATTCCTGAAGATATTGGATTATTTAAAAGATAATCGGTGAGATTACAAAGGGTTGATTTGGGAAAATTAATGCAAATATTATTTGGTGATAATTTATCAGATATTCTTAAATAATTAATTTATTTAATTATATCATAAATTTTCAACCAACTATATTTGTCAAATAGTCTATATCTCTCCAAATATTTTTAAATATTTGTAACGTTCCATTAAATTAACAAACATAATTAACGGAAACGTCGCACAAGGTAACATAATAGCGCAGTCCTGGAGTTTTAAACCCAACTCCTTACAACACAAGGCACACCACGATGCCATAGGAAAACCAATTATAAAGTTTAAGAGGAACATGAAGAAATCAAAAGTCAAACTGATACATGGGTCGTAGCCCTAAAGAAAAGCCCAACAATAATACATCAAGTCCAGCCCAAGTGAACTATGCAGCGGAATCCTCTCTCCCCTGTTGGCCACGAGTACCTCTCGCATCTGCTCCCATCAATAAATTGATGATCATCGCAAAAGTAGAAGGATAACATACAAGACATTCAAACAAGAAAGGGTAAGCTAGGGCCAAAAAGATTTCATCAATACAATCAAATATATTTTCACAGTCCAATATACAGATATCAACCAAGCATGTTATGACTTCTCAAACAGTACACTAAGACTCGACTCGACTCATCCGGATACATATAACTTGGTCGGATTCAGCGAATGCTTGCACTTGTGGTGGATACCTCTGCTCACCCCTGAGCTATGTGTTACAAGTGTTACAATGAATCAATTCCCTCACACACAAGGTTAACCCTTAATGAGTTTCAGGCCTCCTACTACTCTCACCACAGGACTCAGTCTGCTCTAAGTGAGACTAACTGGCCCCTTAGAGTGTCAGGATGCAATCCTTACCTTGAATCCTTACCAAGTTATATAGATGGGGCACCACTATGGACACCCACTAGCAGGGGCCATGGAATTACGTCTCGACCACTCAAGCACGACCCTGAGGATCTCACCTAGAGATCCCAAGGAATTACGCACTGACACGGACCAATCATACTCAACAAATCAACAAGGAATTAACATGCATATACATTTATATATTATACCAGCTCTTTATAATTTCACCTTTTCCATTTTCCCGATAAATCCATACCCATCCATCATTCTCAAACCATAGTAGTGAATTCCATCTCATGCCAATACCATGCCACTTTAATACCAACCATCCCATTTATTCCTCATGCCAATATCACACAATCACAACAATCAAATTTGTAGCCACAGCTTATCTCATGCATCTCATTTCGCAAGCCTCATACATTATATAGAGTACAACATAAACCAAACATTTCATTTAGCCAAACAAGAAAAACAGCATAACCCGCAGCGAATCTCACTCAAGCTAGGAGCCCTCGCTCAAGCGAGAGGAGTACCCTCGCTTAGGCGGTGGACTCTCACTTAGGCGAGATCGCGACAGGGACGCTGGAGGCTCTCGCATGGCTCGCTTAGGCGAGCCCTTCTCGCTTGAGCGGGACAACCCCTCGCCCAAATGTGAGGTTCCTCGCCTGAGCTAAAATAGGAGCAACATGCCAAGGCTCTCAAGCGTGCTCGCTTAGGTGAGCGTCTCTCGCTTGAGCGAGATGGTGCCTTGCTCAAAACAAGAGCTTTCGCCTGAGCGAGAGCTCGAGTGCAGCCCTGACCTGTTCCTGCAAGTCTTGCCTAGGCGAGACAGGCTCGCTTGGGCGAGAGTGTCGGACCTCACCACTGTTTCTCCCTGCCACAAACATATTTTCATGCCCAAACAAAGATACCAACCATCTCATGCATTCATAGTAGTATACAACCTCAATCAATCACGAAACAACATAGAATAACAGAGTTCACACCAATTAAACAAGAGGGTTCTAGCTTCCCTTACCTGGAATAAGCTAGTACAGTACTCCGACACCAACCACGGAACGCAGCAGCACTAGGAAGAGACTTAGGACCAGAAAACAATGGAACAGACCTTGAGATTGGTTTCACTACGAAAACTCCAATTGAGACAACTCGGGATTACACTAAGAAAGGAAGAATATGAGTTGGGGCAACTTACGTTGAATAAAACGAGCTTTGAGCAAACTTGTCCGAGACGGGAAAGCAAACCCTAGCAAAGTGACGGCTGCAGCTCTTAGAACAATAAGGTCAAATTCTGAAAGTGAGTAAGAGGGTTAGGGTTAGGGCAGACTTAGGGTCTGTTTTCCCTTTGGGCCAGCCCTTAGGCCCAGTTCACATGGGGCAGCCCTTTTAATTTAGGGCAAAAAGAAATATGACATTTTCGTGGGCCTTACAATATTCATAATCACTATATAGATAAATAATATTTATCTTTATGTTTATTTTAAAAGATATTTGAGAGATTTTAGCAACACAAAAGCTCAATGCAAGTCCTATATATAGAAATCAAAGGGAAGTAGAAAAAGGAAGCTCAAAATTTTGGAGTTTAGAAATCCTTAAGGGAGACTAATTTCGTCGTGTCTCTCCGTTCTCTCTTTTCTTCTATTTTTATTTTATTTTGATTCCATGGAGGGTTAAGCTTCAAGGGTTAGTTTTATTGTAGTTTCTTAATTGGATTCTGATATTATAATAAAATTGTTTGTTCTTTTGATTTTTCTTGTGATTATTATTGTTGTTATTATTGTTGTTATTATTATTGATATTATTATTATTGTTATTGTTATTATTGTTTATTGGCTTTCATCTTTAGCCACCATGTATAGATTGACTTTCCATGTAGTTGATCAATGATGTATACAAAACAAGACTATAAATTGACTGTTAGAGTCGGGTACTCAGTCTTGCTCGTCCTATATGCCTAATATAGTACAATTATAATTATTATTATTATTATTATTATTATTATTATTATTATTATTATTATTATTATTTAAAGTGGGTACCATTGATTCCCCTTTCCCTTTCATGTTCTGTTAGTGGGAAATTAATAAAAGTAAAAGGATGAGTCCACAAGCTAATATCGGCTTAGAGGGTTACATATCTAACCTGGATTCTCACACGCATCCGTCTCCATAATATATAAAACCAAACCAGACAGAATATGCGTCTTGACACACTCATCCTTTTCCCCACCAAATTAAACAAATCATCGTACGGAAGAACTAAACGCACTCTTTCCACCTAACAGAAAACCTCTCCACTATTGTTAAATCAATCAATACACATTCATTATCACTTAAATATAGACAGTGTTTCACACATTCCTTTTTAACTAAACAAATACACACCCACTTCGTATTAGATTTCTTATAATCTCTCGGCTTTGGAAGATTTTTAGAGAAATTTTTATGAAGACGTTAATTTTTATAAGAAAACGAACAAAGTAGATATGGTTTTCTCTCTTCAAGAATGCTGTAATGTGTATATATTATGATGCTTGAATTAGGACTCTTACCTTTATAGTAGTATGAACTTTTGTTTACTTTTATGAATATTTACTTGTTCTAATTACACATTTTGTTTGAGAAACATTAATATAGTTATTTAGTAGTATTTAGACTAAGATGTATGACGTTGTAGTACAATACATCATCTTAAATATCAAATTTCATACTTTCAGACAATTATATATCATGAACTTTTTATGAACAAATTATAATTTTTTTAAATTTTCAATAATTTTTAACTTGTAAGCCCAACACTAAATTAGAGCGAAAAGAATTAGTCTATTTTAAAATTTACGTTAAACCAAACTATCAAAACATCTAATGTGGCCCAAGAGACCAACTTTACTGAGGCGGACTATCCGTTGGGAGAGACATATTAATGTGTTTTTCTCAGCTACACATTAGGAAAATAGGTTTTGCATTCAAAATTTCACGTACTTCTCCGTAAATTCGAACAAAGTTAATATTTCTGTCCATATTGTTAATGAATTGTTATACATATCAATGCCAAAATCTTTTTCTATCTTCATCATAATTAACTACAGGAATAATGCAATTTTCATGCCAATTATCCAACAGTTTCTTGTTATCAATTTTGAGAACAAGTTTTATAGGGGCAATTCAGAAAGGGCAAAATGGGAAATTTATTTAAACATATGCAGGTGCAGGAAAAAAACTGCCCAGAATGTTTGCTTTGTGTACGTAACTATTGGGACATTTTATGACTGTTTACTTTTTTGCGGACCAGGTAGTTTCTTCTTGCATCCCTTGTTTTCTTCTTCCATCTTATATTTTTGATATAAATATATATTTGGTATCCAAACTTTTTCAGAAAGTTCAATGTGGTACCCGAACTTTAAGAATGTTCAATTTGGTACCAAATGTGTATAAATATACCTATATTTTTTTAAAACTTCAATTATACCCCTGTTGAAATTATAGTTTCAGATTAGTGAGATATTTCAGATTATACAATTAAAAATTAAAAAAATATTAATTTTATACATTTCGGATTATACAATTTCAAAATGTAGATTTACATTCAAATTATATAATTTATAATACAAATTTACATTTAGGATTATATAATTTACAAGGTCCTTTTTGAAAACAATCCACAATGTAAATTTCATTTTAGATTGTATAGTCTGTAATACAAATTTACATTTTGAATTTTATAATTTATAATACAAATTTAGAAGATAATCTTATAATATAAATTACATTCTTAATGGTCTAATTTGTGATGCTAATTTATATTCTAGATTATACTATAAATTCGATAAACAATTTAGAATATAAATTATATTTCAAATTGTAGAGTCAATAGAAATTATATTTCGAATTACAAAATCAAAAATGTAAATTATAGTTCGGATGACAGAATCCATAATACTTCTTGTTCCTGCAGAAACAAATAAGAGAAGTTAGACACAAATATCACCTTACCTTCATCTACAATCTCTCGAGTTGGCTCTTCCTCAGCTTGCGTATGTCATCTATTAGTATGCACGGTTTGGACCCATGAGGGGTTATCTATGAAGAGGGTTTCGACAATCAAGTCAGCCAAAAGATTCTCAGAAAGTCAAATCTCTTGATTAAGAGATTAATGAATGCGTATCTTTAATTACTGAGGTCCACGTGTATTTATAGAGTTATTAATTATGTTTGGCCTTCTCGTGGGCTGGGCCATTGCTTGGGTCGTAGATGGGCCTAGGCCTGGCTTAGGCCCTTAGTTAATGATTGTTGGTACTAGGGGCCTTGTTTGTAATATTCTAAGTCTAGAATGGTCAATAGATGTCGTCTTGTCCTCTTAAGTAGGCGGCCTAGGCCGCTTATGCTTGTCCGGTTATTCATTTGATAATTGCTTGCGGGGCTATACGTAGGCAGCTTTAGCCATGCAGTTTTATCAGTCCGCCTAGGTGCAGTACATTGTTCCTCAGCCTTTGTCGGTGGAGGTATAACGACAAAGGATGAGAAGTATGAGTAATATCATTAGTGCGCCTAGGTGCAGTACACCAGTCCTTCAGCTTTTGTCGGTGGAGGTATAGCGACAAAGGATGAGAAGTGTGAGTAGTATCATTAATCTGCCAAGGTGCAATACACTAGTCCCCCAACCTTTAAGTGTGATGAACAGTGTTAAGGCTAAAGTCTTAATAGGTGGTAGTAGGTGAAAGGGTGGCAGATGTCAGAGCTCTAATCATGGGGTACCGCCGTTTGGAGTGTTGTGACGTTTCGCATTTCGTTGTGACGCTTCATCTAATCGTTGTTTCTGGCGAAGGATGTGCGAACACAATACTCCTTGTTCTAGTGGTCACGATTGCTGAAGTCATGGCTAAATTGCATTCCGATATTTGAGAGGGGTGATCAAAAGGATATTGTGGCACTAGAAAGGGTCAGTGTCGTCGATTGTGTGTGTCACGGTCGAGAAGGAGCTACTGAGGAGTCTTTCTATGTGTACATGTGTCACTTTTTGCAGCTACACATTAGGCTGTCGTTTGACGACTTCACCATAGGAGTGCTGCGATTGTTGAATGTCACCCATATCAGCTTCATCCGAATAGTTGGGCATAGTTGTAGGCATTCCGGGTGTTGTGTAAAGCATTGTATTTACAGCCCTCTCCACATTCGTTCCTTTATTTCTTCGATACTCGGCCGATGAGTCCAACAACCTTGTTATCGCTCATAAGTCGACCAGGGATAAATGGATTGGACATGTTTACCCAGTCCTTTAAACACTTTAAGGATGGGTTCTTCAAGGTAGTGGTGAGGCAGGCAGGGTGTTCATACTTTTATACTGATGACGGGAGCACTAAGTTTCCCCTTTACTGGACCGACAATCCTTAGAGATATAAGGGTATGACGAGGGAGGAGTTGTCGGTGGCGAACAGGGAGGTGGTGGATGCTGTGATGCAATTTAGCGATAAGATGCCCACTAATGGCTTAGTTAGGGTTTATAATTCGGTTCATCCAATTATTGATATAGACGTAAAACCCGTCTACATAACCCCCAAGGACGCAAATAGTCACCATATATGCTGAGCGAATAAGAGTAACCGGCCTAAGCCGCTAACTTAAGAAAATTAAGCGAGAATTTGATAGACTCAGAGCATTACTAGCAAAGCCCTTAGGGCCCACAATAATCGAGCTAAGGGGTCTGGACTAGGCCCAGGCCCACCTACGGCCCAAATAGGGGCCTAACTCATGATGTGGCCAGACATAATTAATAATCTATAAATATGCATGGACCCGAGCAATTAAAGGTACGCATTCATTAATCCCTTAATCAGGAGATTTGACTTTCTGAGAGTTCTTTGCTGACTTGAGCGTCAGAGTCTTCTCCACAGGTAACCCCTCTTGGGTCTAAATCGGTCTAAGCCGAGACACCAACAGATAGCATATGCTAACCGGAAGGAAGCCTATTGAGAAGATTGTTGATTGAGGTAAGGTAACGGTTGTATCTGACATCTCTTATTTATTCTTCGCATGAACAATAATTATTATTATTATTATTATTATTATTATATGTTACTATTATATATTATTAATATTAATATTATTAACATTAGTAGTAAAGTTATTATAGTTATTAGTAATATTAATATGTTATATATTAGTTTTTTTATTATATATTATTGATATGAGAAAAGAAGTATCAGAA